>Ga0334722_10000077_pt1 | contig 138555 bp, 129 predicted proteins | sample C3_bottom_MG_FD_207210 | JGI IMG/M metagenome (GOLD analysis project Ga0334722, IMG submission 207210) | Sediment microbial communities from Yellowstone Lake, YNP, Wyoming, USA - C3_bottom | ecosystem: Environmental > Aquatic > Freshwater > Lake > Sediment | place: USA: Wyoming | collected... | reverse complement strand
CATGGAAAACGCCATGAGGGATTGCGTCGGCATTGAACTTGAACCTGAGGATGAAGCGAGATTGGAGCGGCTTGGCAATACCTGCATCGTCAAGGAATCGGAATTCCAGTTCGAGTTCAGAACCAAGATGAATCCGGAATGCAGGAACATCGCGTATGATCACACTAAAAAGATCGCCGAACTTTGTTGGAAGATGCTTGCCAATAGAAGCATAAAATGCAGCATTTATGTCAGAATCGAGAAACAATCCCGCCATGGCGTAGACGAATTCCTGGTGCCGCTCGCGAAATACCCTGGCACTGATAGAGACCTGAAAGGAATGCAAGGGAGCAGCTGGCTGAAGACTGACATATCCTACATCTGGACCGCGCTCAATAAGCAAAAGGTAGTTACCAATCAAGCGATCAATGCCGCATTTGCCGAAGAGATGGAAGTAAAAAGCATCTCAGGCAGCGAAGACTACGCTTCTGTAGTCGCAATTCCTATATACGGCAAAGCTGGCGTCGTTTCGCTCTATTCCGAAGAGAGCTTCTCACTGGGGACTATCGATCCTTGCGTCGCCAATACGATCGCTACCTGTTCCCGGATACTGATGGAAAAAGTTGCCGAGTGCAATCGGAGAATGACAAACATAATTTCGACTGGAAAAGGCGCGGAAGAATGCGTCACATGATTTTCATCGCATGTGTGGGTCAATATTCCCGGCATGTCAACAAAGCTCTTGCGGTTCTGGCCGCTCGAATCAAGAAATTCGGACCGCCCTCTCCGGCCGTATCCACGCAGGACAGGAAATTGACGATGGGTAAGGACAATACCTACGACAAAAGAAAAACGACGCGCCTCATCCTGGTTTCCTTGATGGTCCTGTATGCCTGCCTTGTCGCCTATTGGATGCTCTTCGGCTTTGGGCGAACCCTCTCCCCGATCTACCGCTTCAATGCGATTCCCTTCCTTACTTTATTCGGCATACTGACTGACAATCGTACCACTCTTGCCTACAAGGCGGTGAACCTGGTCGGAAACATCGGTGTGTTCATGCCCTTCGGGATGTCGGCCGCCGCGGCGACCCGTGGCCGAGTGTCGAAGTCATACTCCGCCTTTTTCTTCGCGATCTTCGGCTTCGAAATCGTCCAATGCCTGTCGCGGAGAGGCGCCTTTGACATCGATGATATCATTCTCAATTCGATTGGATTCCTGTCTGGATTTGCCGCGGTAGCGGTTATTCAGCGCAAGACAGGGGGTTCGAGAATCGGCGCGGCGGTCGGAACCCCGAAGCGATAAGGAGCATGCTGATGGTAGCGCCGAAGTACCGCCCTGAAGACCCCTGCGTTGTCTCGAGATTTGCCGGGATTCGAACCTTCATGAAGCTGCCCTGGATTCATGGAGACCTGACTGGAGCCGATTTTGCCGTAATCGGGGTTCCCTGCGATGGCGGAACGACATTTCGCTCCGGCTCCGCCTTCGGGCCGGCCGCGATTCGCGAGATGTCGATCATGCTTCGCTCGGGGAACCCCAACTTGGATGTCGATATTTTCGAATATCTCTCGGGCGTCGACTATGGAGACGCGAATATCTATCCCTGTGATTTGCCGAGCAGTCATCGGGAGATCGAGAGGACCTTCGACGAAGTCCTCCGTCAGGATGTATTCCCGATCGGATTGGGTGGAGATCACTCCGTGACACTGCCTCAACTCCGTGCGATCGCCAGGAAGCATGGACCGATCGCACTCGTCCAATTCGACTCGCATCTCGATACCTACGACAGCGAAAACGGCAGTTCCTTGACCCATGGAACCATGTTTCGAAGAGCGGTCGAGGAAGGATTGCTCGACACGAAGCATTCCATACAGGTGGGGATTCGCGGTGTCTTCAACATGGAGACGGTGCGGGAATCGGAGGCGCTTGGATTCACGGTCATCCTCGCGAAGGATATGCATGAAAAGGGAATGGACTGGGCGGCGGGGAAAATACTGGAAACCGTCAAGGATCGCAAGGCGCATTTGACCTTTGATATCGACTTTTTCGACCCTGCCTACGCTCCAGGCACCGGCACGATCGAGGTGGGAGGATTTACCAGTTATGAGGGGATCAAACTCGAACGAAACATACGTCACCTCGACTTTGTGAGTTTTGACGTCGTGGAAGTGCTTCCGGCCTTTGATCCGACTCAAATAACCTCGTATTTGGCCGCCTGCGTCGTCCAGGAGTTCCTGGCGATATTGGCCTGCAAGCGCAGGGAGAGCGGCAAGCCGAAGTGATCGCCCGCCGCGGATGGCGCACCATTCCGGGATGGCGCCCACGTCGCATACGGGCGAGACCTTGGGTCCAATTTTATCCGGCCCTTGCCGGCCTTGTATAGCAGCTACCTGAGAGAATGCCCATGAAAGCGCGCAATAACACTTTCAAACCTCTGATTGAGTCGCATAGGATAGACTCCTATGAGGACCTGAGGAGGTACTTCAGGGTCTTGGCCAAGCGCCTCCATCCCGATTCGGCGAGCGAGCTCGATGATGGAACACGGTTCAGGATTCTCGTGGATGACTTCGAGGATGCGCGGCTCATGCTGGAACAGGCGGAAGAGCCACCACGGAAGATATCGAGGGAAGATATATATAGTGCCATATGGGATCTTGAAGCATGCGGATTTCCCTTGGATTCCAGAGTGCGGAAATCCTTTCCCCTCTACGAGAAGAGGATAGAGGAATTCGACAAAATGCTGAAAACATATGGAGCGATTGAACCCTATACATTTCGGCAAGTCGAAGCCGAATTGAATGCCCTGCGGGATCTGGGAATTGTGGATAATCCGCTCTTTGGCGTGATTCGAATGATACTGTACAATCTTGTCTCATGGCATCTCGAACCGAAACGATTCACAAAGGTGGCGCTGCTAAGGTGGTATGCCGACATAGAGGGTGAACTACTGGATAGGCACATGGTCGGGGCGAAGGCTTTCTTCAACTGGCTGATGCACGACATCGAGAACGGCCGCGGGCTGCAAATTCTCAAGACCGGACCCTCCCCACACTGATTGAGGAACTGTCCGTCCGACCGCACCTCCGACCCAGCCCTTGATGGCCAGGCCACCCTGTGCCCGACCTCCTTCCTTCCCCTCAGAATTGACACTGGTTCGCGCGGATGCTTAGAGTATTCCATTCACCGAAGAGGAGCTTACACCATGGCAGAATCCCCCAAGGCCAAGTCGAAGGATGAGCGGTTCTACAAAATGACCTTCGGCAGTGTCTATCCCCTGTACGTGCAGAAGGTGGAAAAGAAGGGACGCACTCGCGAAGAGGTGGACGAAGTCATCCAGTGGCTGACGGGCTATGACAAGAAGGCAGTACAGGGGCGGATCGAGGACGAGAGCGACTTCGAGACCTTTTTCCGCAAGGCTCCGCACTTCAATCCGAACGCCACGAAAATCACCGGTCTCATCTGCGGTTACCGCGTGGAGGAGATCGAGGATGAGGTGGTCCGGAAAGTCCGCTACCTGGACAAGTTGATCGACGAGTTGGCCAAGGGAAGACCGATGGAGAAGATCCTGAGGAAATAGGGCCCCGCCCTCGCTGGAGGATATCATGGACGATGAAATCATGTTCCGCTTGATATTCTGGCTGCAGATTTCCCTGATCCTGATGTTCAACCGAATACTACCGGCTCTGCGCGCGAAGAAGAAGAATGAACGCCTGATGCCCGACAAGGGATCCATAGCGAATGAGGGTGGACTCCTGTTCGCCTTCAGGATCGTGATGGGATGCGCCTTCTTCGCCTACCTCATCTGCCACTCCCTGTTCCCCACCCTGCTTTCCCCGTTCCGTCTCCCGACTCCCGCCTTCCTGCGGTGGATAGGCGTCGCCCTGGCCTTTTTGGGCCTCGCCCTGTGGATTTACTCCCAGCGGATTCTCGATCGATATTGGTCCGCGCAATTGCGTATTCAGAGCGATCACAAGCTCATTCGCAGGGGACCCTACGGGCTAGTACGGCACCCGATCTACTCGGCCATGTCGATGTGGGCGCTCGGTAATCTCCTCTTCGTCGCCGACGCCCTCTTCGGAGTATTTTGTCTCCTGACGATCATCTTCCTCGCGGCGCGAGTTCCGAAGGAGGAGGCCATGCTGAAGGGGGAATTCGGCGCGGAGTACGAGCGGTACATGGGCGAAACCGGGAGATTCCTCCCCAAACTCCGGGTCCGGCAATCGCAGACTGAGTAGTTCCCCGCCCCACTTTTCCTCCGAGTGTTACTGAGATACCTGCTCGTGCCTGAGGCCTTCGGAGCCCCCTTCTTCGGCGGCGCGGGAACCATTGACCAGGGGAAGGCCTAGTTCTATATCGGGAGGTGGGCACGATTTCGCCGCCCCTGCCTGCAATCATCCGAGGAGACTGTCATGAAGAATACAAGGTATCTATTGTCGGTGGTTCTGACGCTTCTCTCCTTTCAGGCCATTGCGGAGTTGACCAAGGCTCAACGTTGGGCCATCGCTCTGACGGAAGTAATGACGGTGATGAACAAGGACAACCATGATTCGCTCAATTTCGGCGATCTTTCGGAGGCCTCCAAGGCCCGATACTTGGCGGTCCTCAAGCGGGATTGGGGGATCTCGAGCAGGGAAGATCTCCTCGGGACCTTGGAAGAAATGGAGATGGACGGCCACGCTGTCGCTCTCGAGACGGCGAAGAAACGCTATCTTGAAAACAAGGATCTCTCGATCTTCGCGATCTACAACAAATATCAACTGAGCGCTAAGCAGTACGCCTATCTGAAGTTCGTGGCGGCGAATTGGCCCCTCTTCAAGGACCGGAACATCATCGTCTGGGATTATGGCAGGAATATCGCGCTCTGCCGCTGGGCCTACGATTGCGGGTTCTTCTCGGAACGGGAGGCCTGGGAGAAGATCTTCTACTATGCGAAGAAGATCCAGCCTCTGTACAAATCCTGGAAGGAATACGGCTTCGACTACTATATGGGTCGCGTGTTTTGGGCCTCGGGATTCGCGGCCGATATCGAATATCTCCTGGCCACGGAGAAAATCTACCGGGCCTTGATCGGGCGGGACGGCTATTGGACCACGATGGATTGGAGCACGCCGCTCGATGAGTGAGGTCGGGAACCCGCGCCGAGGTCGCGAGTCTTCCCCGAAGGGCAGAAGATCAGTATTTTCGGGCGATGTCATTTTCGCTTCGAGCGAAGGGGAGGACAACCTTGCGAAACCTGATCATCGGCGAATTCATCAGTCTCGATGGAATCATCCAGGCTCCGGGCGGCGTCGACGAGGATAGGGACGGCGGCTTCGAGCAGGGCGGGTGGACCCTTCCCTATTGGCACGACGATATCGGAAGCTTTTTCATAGAGACGATGAAGGACTGCGACAGCTTCCTGCTCGGGCGAAGGACCTGGCAGACCCACGGCGCCGCCTTCGATCCCCTTCCCCCCGGCGACGCCTTCGGCGACATCATGAACGGCATGAAGAAGTACGTCGTCTCATCCACCCTGAAATCGGCCTCCCTGTGGCGGAACTCCACGATCATCGGCCATGACGTCGTGGAGGAGGTCCGGCGGATCAAGTCGCTTCCCGGGAAAAGCATCTACCTCGACGGTAGCAGCGTGCTCGCGCACTGCCTCTTCGAGCACGATCTCGTCGACTATGTGCATCTCCTCGTCTATCCCCTCCTCCTGGGCCAGGGGAAGAAACTCTTCCCCGAGGGGAAGCGGCAGGTCCTGAAGCTGGTCGAGAGCCGCAGCTTCCCGACGGGGGTGATCCTCCTGAGGTACAGCGCCCGAGCGTGACATCGGCATGGAGGTGTTCGGAATGGAAAAGAATATCGATGCGTTCTTCCGGAATGAGAAGGCCTGGCAGGAGGAATTCAAGGAGCTCCGCAAGATCGTCCTGTCCTGCAAGCTGACCGAGGATCTGAAGTGGGGCAAGCCCTGCTACACGCTGGAGGGCAAGAACGTCGTCCTCATGCACGGCTTCAAGGAGTACTGCGCCCTCCTCTTCATGAAGGGAGCCCTCCTCAAGGATCCCGCGGGCATCCTCATCCAGCAGACCGAGAACGTACAGGCGGCGAGACAGATCCGCTTCACCGGCGCCAGGGAGATCGTCAAGATGGCGAAGACCATCAAGGCCTATGTCCTCCAGGCGATCGAGGTGGAGAAGTCAGGCGAGGAAGTGGAACTCAAGCAGACCTCGGACTACGAAGTCCCCGTCGAGCTCACGCGGAGGCTGGACTCGGATTCGGCCCTGAAGAGCGCCTTCAAGGCCCTCACGCCCGGAAGGCAACGGGGCTACATCTACTACATCTCGCAGGCGAAGCAGGCCAAGACCAGGGAGGCGCGGATCGAGAAGTGCGTCCCAAGGATCCTCGACGGACTGGGCTTCGACGACTGAGGCGAAGGAGCCCGGCTCTTGAGCGATGGGCGATCCCGCCTTGAGGCGGGAAGGAAGGGCGCTTTGGAAAACCTGAAAGTGAGGCAGGCGGGTCCGGCCGATGCCAAGGCCATCCACGACCTGATCATCGCGAACCGGGCGGGAGGACAGCTGATGCGTCTCCCCCTCCCCAGGATCGAGGCGAACATCCACGAGTTCATCGTCGCCGAGAAGGACGGTGACCTCGTCGGCTGTTGCGCCCTCCACTCCCACGCCAGGGGGATATGGGAGGCCGCCTCCCTCTCGGTGAGGGCGGATCTGCAGCGCGGCGGCATCGGGACGGCCCTGATGCGGGGGATCCTCGCGCGAGCCTCGCCGGAGGACCAGGTCTACGCCGGCACCGACAAGCCGGATTTCGGCGCGCGCTTCGGCTTCAGGGTCGTGGAGACCCGCAGTCTGCCTCCCATCATCTGGCTTCACAAGGCGAGGACCATGCTGGAGCAGGACCTCGCCGACTGGCCGCGGATCATCAGGAAGAAATACACCTTCATGCGGCTCTGCGGGGCTGACGGGAATAAGTAGCGGCCGAAGGGAAGCCTTGGCGGTGGCCGCCGAGGCAGGGAGGCGGAGGGAGCATGGCCTTCGAAGGCAGGAGCATATGAACGAGTTCTCGAGGAACGAGCCCCGCTTCGCGCTCTGCGGGCTGAATTGCTGTCTCTGCCCCAGGTTCCACACCGAGGGAGCCTCGCGCTGCCCCGGCTGCGGCGGGCCCGGGTTCGTCGACAAGCATCCCACCTGCGCCGTGGCCACCTGCAACCGGAAGCACGACGGGGTGGAATTCTGTTTCCAGTGCGGAGCCTACCCCTGCAAAAAATACACCGAGCCGCCCTCCACCGATTCCTTCATCTCCTATCGCGAGGTGGGCCGGGATCTTCTGGCCGCGCAGAGGGATCTTCCCGCCTACTTGAAGGAGTTGTCGCGACGGGAGGCCGCCTTGCTCCTCCTGCTCCGGGACTACGACGAGGGAAGATCCAAGGGGCTCTACTGCCTGGCCGTCAATCTCCTCCCCCTCGACCAGCTCGAGTCCTTGATGACCGGCATCCAGGCGGACGGGGAACTCCCCGCCCTGGACCTGAAGGAGAGGGCCCGCAGGGTCGCAGCTCTCTTTCGCCGGAGGGCGGAGGAACTCCACATCGACCTGGCGCTGAGAAAGTGAGACATGGAGCCGATGCCCGCAATGACGAGGGAAGACGAGATCTGGGCCGCCTGCCTGGACCTGGCACTGGAAGGCTATAACGCGGGATCGATGGGAATAGCTTCGATCATCACCGACGAGGGCGGCAGGATCGTCGGCTGTGGCAGGAATCACCTCGACGACGCGGCCGATTCGACTGGCGCGATCTGCCTGAGCGTGGTGGCCCACGCCGAGATCAATGCCCTCCACGGCATCGGAAAGGCGGGAATGGAGAGGCGCGACTTGACCTTGTACACGACGGTGGAGCCCTGCCCCATGTGCCTCGGGGCCATCGGAATGTCGAGAATTCGGAAGGTCCTCATCGGTTCCAGAGATCCCTACGCGGGCAGCGTCGGGGACCTGGGGAAGAATGCCTATCTGAAATCCAAGGACATCCAGACCACCTTCAGGCGGGACGGGATCGAGACCATCTGCTTCGGCCTCCACTATCTGTCCGCGCGGAGGGCGCTCAGCGACCGACCCGGCCACCGATTCTTCGCGGCGGTCCACGGCCACTATGGGGATATCGTGGATCGCATCGAGGGCGGGATCCGAACCAGGAGGATAGCCACGGACAGACTGGATCGATCCGTCTTTTCGGAGTTCTTCCCATGAGGTTCGGGCGCCCCAGCGAGCCGCTCGTGGCGGCGCGAAGGCGCTTGAAACGATACCCGTCCGCAGGTGAAGGGGGATGACATGGATAGCTCTCTGAACGAATTGCAGGAAGTGTCCGGCACGATGCTCATCACCTTGTTCGCCAGGGCGAAGGAGAGCCTCAGCAAGAATCCTATCCTCTTCGACAAGAAGGCCGTGGAGATCATCGATCGGCTGATACCGGATTTCGTGAACAGCCCGAACCCGATACACAGGAAGATCCTGAGGGGCAGCTACAACTCCAAGCTCGCCGCGACGATGGCCCTGAGGAGCAGGTACTTCGATCGATGTGTCGGGGACTTCATCAAGCGGAACCCCCGCGGCACGGTCGTCAACATCGGCTGCGGTCTCGATACGCGCTTCGAGAGAATCGACAACGGGACCATCCATTGGTTCGACATCGACCTCCCCGAGGTCATCGAGCTGCGCAGGAAATACCTGACCGAAAGCGAGAGGCAAGTCTTCATCGGCTGTTCCATACTCGAACGCGGCTGGATCGACGAGGTCAAGGCGGACAGGCCCTACCTCTTCGTGGCGGAGGGCGTCTTCATGTACCTGGAAGAGAAGGACCTCAAGGCCCTCTTCGCCATGATCTCCGACAACTTCCCCCATTCGGAACTCGTCTGCGAGGTGACCAACCGGTTCTGGGTCGACAAGATGAAGAGCAGGTACATGCGCTTCAAGTTCAAGCACCAACTCGGGATGAGCGGCGGGGCGACCTTCACCTTCGGCGTGCCTCATAGCAGGTATTTCGAAGAGTGGGACGACAGGTACAAATACCTGGACGAGTGGACCTACTTCGACGAGAAGGACAGGAAGCTCGGATGGTACAATGTGTTTTCCTTCGTGGAGCTGCTCCGAAAGGTGCAATGGACTGTCCGCTATTTGATAGAGTGAACCGGCTCGAGGCCGGGGAAACGGGGCTCGAGGGGGGAGGACGCATGAACATAGTGGCGGTGCTCGGCAGTAGCAGGTCGCGTGGAAACTCGCGAAGGGCCCTGGACGCCGTCCTCGGGGAGCTCGAGGGACGGGGCGCCGGCGTGAAACTCCACGAGCTGGGGCGACTGTCCTCCATCCATCCCTGCAAGGGCTGTGATGGTTGCCGGAAGAACAAGAAGAACGAATGCCTGCAGAAGGACGACCTGATCGCCGTGATCGAGGCCGCGAGGCGGGCCGACGCGATCCTGGTGGCGGCGCCCGTGTACTGCTTCGGCTTCAACGCCCTGACACAGATGTTCTTCGAGCGTTGCTTCTACTCCTCCGAGGGCTACGAGGGTGGACCGAACCTCCTGCATGACAAGCGTTTCGGACTGGTCCTCACCTACGGCGGCGAGGACGAGATCGATTCCGGGGCCCGGAACGCGTTGGGCACCTTCCGGGACAGCGCGCGCTACGTGGGCTTCGAGATCGCCGGCATCGTGCAGGGGAAGACACCCGAGGGCCTGGGACCCGACCGCGGGATGCTCGCCGAATGCCGGGAGCTGGCGGGCCGCCTGCTCCGCGCCTCCTGATGCCCGACCGAGGGACGGGGATGGGAGGAGAGACTACGATCAGCATCGGCAAGATGCGCGGGGAGGAGACCGAGGCCACGATCGCCCTCATCAGGGACTATGTGGCCTGGACCGGCGTGGACCTCTCTTTCCAGGGCATCGAGGCCGAGTTGGCCGACTTCCCCTCGAAGTACCGGGAGCCGGAGGGCTGCTTCCTCGTCGCCCGGGAGGGTGGAGACATCCTCGGCTGTGTCGGTCTCAAGCGGCTCGAAGCGGGTGTCTGCGAGATGAAGCGGCTCTTCGTGCGGGAGGGCTCCAAGGGAAGGGGCATCGGGAGGGATCTGATCCGGGCCCTCATCGCCGAGGCCCGGCGGAAGGGCTACGAGAAAATGAGGCTCGACACCCTCGAGGTGATGGAGAAGGCCCGAAGCCTCTATCGGAGCTTCGGCTTCCGCGAGATCGGCCAGTATGTCGAGAACCCCCTGCCGGGCGCGATCTTCATGGAGCTCGAGCTCCGGGCTCCCGAGGCCTGAGCGCAGGCTTGCGCCCGGGAGCCCTCCTCGTCGAAAATGGCCGCCAGTGTCGGCGGCGGCCCCGAAGGCGGCGCCAGGGGGCCCTTGGTGGAAGAGATCTTCATCTGGAGCGGCGATTTCGATACGGGTATCGGCGTCATCGACCGGCAGCACCGGCAGCTCGTCGAGCAGATCAACGCGATCGTGCAGATCGCCGTCTCGGGCAAGCAGGTCAAGGAAGAGGAGGTCGGGCGGATCAAGGCTGAGCTCTCGAACTACGTCGAGGCCCACTTCGCCACCGAGGAAGAGATGATGGCCCGCCTCGCGGTCGACGAGCGCCACGTCCGGCAGCACCGCTTCCTCCACGGCGAGTTCGTCTCCAAGGTCCAGGGCTTCTTCGCCGAGGGAAGGTCGATCGACGGCAAGGCCCTCGCCGAGGTCTCGGAGTACCTCATCCGCTGGCTGGCCTACCACATCCTGAACATCGACATGGGCCTCGCGAGGCAGATCGCGGCCATCAAGGCGGGCTCGGACCCGGCCCGGGCCTTCGACGTCGAGCAGTCCTATCTCGACACGAACACCGAGCCCCTCCTCAAGGCCCTGCGCGCCCTCTTCTTCCTGGTCTCCGAGAAGAACAGGGAACTGGAGCAGCTCAACGCCGAGCTCGAGCACAAGGTGAGACAGAGGACCCAGGAGCTCGAGGAGGCGAACAGGCGGCTCGAGCTGATCTCCATGCAGGACGAGCTGACCAGGCTCCCCAACCGCAGGTTCGCCCTCCTCAGCCTCGACCAGCTCCTCTCCGAACGCGAACGCTACTCGACACCCCTTTCGGTGATGCTCGTCGACGCCGACAAGTTCAAGGCGGTGAACGACAACTTCGGCCACGACCGGGGGGACGCAGTCATCAAGTGGATCGGCGACTTCCTCAAGCAGAACCTCAGGAAGAGCGACATCGTCTGCCGCCTCGGCGGCGACGAGTTCCTGGTCATCTGCCCCCTCACCGACGCCGAGGCCGCCCGCAAGGCCGGCGAGGCCCTCGTCGCACGGAGCGCCGCCCTGAACGCGACGAACCCCCTGGAGTTCTGGAAGATCTCGCTGAGCGTCGGGGTGGCCGAGGCCTCGGTCGAGGACAGCGCGGCCGTGATCAAACGGGCCGACGCGGCCATGTACCTGGCGAAGAAGGGAGGGGGCGGCCGCGTCGCCTCGGTCCCGCCTTCCGGCCGGGAAGGAGAGGGCGATGAATGAGATCCTCAGATCCCTCCGGGCCCGGAAGTCGGTCCGGGCCTACGAGGAAAGACCGATCGGGCCGGCGGAAAAACAGGCCATCATCGAGGCCGCGATCCAGGCGCCCACCGCCGGGAACCAGGCCCTCTACACCATCCTCGACATCCAGGACCAGGGCATCAAGGAGGAGCTGGCGCGTCTGTGCGACGACCAGCCCTTCATCGCCACGGCCCCCCTCGTCCTCGTCTTCCTGGCCGACAACCAACGCTGGCTCGACGCCTACGCGGCCGCGGGTGCCGTGCCCAGGCCCCCCCTGGTCGGCGATCTCCTCCTCGCCATGGCCGACGCCCTGATCGCGGCCCAGAACGCCGTGGTGGCGGCCGAGTCCCTCGGGATCGGCTCCTGCTACATCGGGGACATCCTCGAGAACAAGGAGAAGGTGGCCCCCCTCCTCGGTCTCGAGGGCTCCGTGGTCCCGGCAGCGATGCTCGTCTTCGGCTACCCGACCGGGCAGCAGGCGGCCAGGACGAAGCCGCCGCGCTTCCACTCGAAGTACCTCCTGCGGAAGGACCGCTACTCGAGGCTCCCGGAGGAGGAGATCAGGCGGATGTTCGCCGAGCAGCGCGGCACGCCGGATTTCGACTTCGACAAGTTCATCAGGGCCTTCTGTGAGCGCAAGTACATGTCCGCCTTCTCGCTGGAGATGTCCCGCTCGGCCCTGGAGTACCTCCGGCCCTATCTCGGGAAGTGAGGCCGCCCTTCCGCGGCAGCCCCTCGGGGCTCCGTCCAGGAAGGCGAAAGGAGCACACAATGCTGACGATCAGTCCGAAGGCCCTGGCCCATGTCCTCGGGAAGGGGGGCGTGATCTACCTCGAGCCCACGCCCCGGGTGGCGGCCTGCTGCGCCTCGGTGCAGGAGGCGCCCTCGCCGCGGCTCGGCCGGCCCCCCAACGAGGGCTCGTACCGGCGGGAGGAGATCCAGGGGGTGACCTGCTACCTCCCGAGGAGCCTCCCCGAGGACCGCGAGGTCAAGCTCACGTTGCGCGGACTCTTCGGTCTTCGCTGGCTCGAGCTGGACGGCTGGAGCGTGCTGTAACATGGAAACCCCGAAGGAAAGGCTGGTCTACGTCGACAATCTCCGGCTCTTCGTGATCGCCTGCGTGGTGATGCACCACCTGGCCGTCACCTATTCCGGCTTCGGCGGCTTCTACTACTTCGAGACCCGCCCCATGGGTCTGGCTTCGACCCTCTGGTTCGGCCTCTACCTCTCCTTCCAGCAGGCCTATTTCATGGGGCTCCTCTTCCTGATCGCCGGCTACTTCACGGCGGGGAGCGGCGAGAAGCGGGGCCTGGGTTCCTTCGCCCTGGAACGGGCCCGGCGCCTTCTCCTTCCCGCCCTGGCCTACATGGCCCTGATCGTGCCCTTCATTGAGCTCGTCCTGCTGCGCCGCAAATGGCAGGGCTTCAGCCTGGGGGGGTTCCTTTCCTCGAGCGGCGTGATGTGGTTCACCATCGCTCTCTTCGTCTTTTCCCTGGTCTACGCCCTGGCCCGCCTCGCCCGCCGCGGGAGGGCCGCTGGTACCTGGCGCCTCGAGCCGACACCCGCCACGGCCTCCGCCCTCATCTCGATCATCGCCGCCGGCGCCTTTCTGGTCCGCCTCGTCCAGCCCATCGGGACCAGCGTGCTCAACATGCAACTCGGCTACTTCTCCTCCTACATCGTGCTGTTCTCAGCGGGGATCCTGGCCCGGCGCGGCGGCCTCTTCGCCTCCCTCTCGCCGAGGAGCGGAAAGCGCTGGCTCCTCGCCGGCCTCGTCCTGAGTCCCCTCCTTTGGATCGTCCTCGCGGTGAGCGCCGAAGCGAGCGGGAGGCGGGAGGCCATCTTCGGCGGCCCCGGCTGGCTCAGCGCGGCCTATTCGACATGGGAGGCCTTCACCGCGGTCGCGATGAGCCTCGGCCTCATCTCCCTCTTCCGGGAGCGCTTCGACAGGCAGGGTCCCCTGGTCCGGGCCCTCTCGGACAACGCCTTCACCGTGTACATGTTCCATCCCCCGATCCTAACGGCGGTCTGTCTCCTCCTCCAGCCCCTCGAACTTCCCTCCTTCGCCAAATGGCTCCTCCTCTGCGCGATCTGCCTCCCCCTCTGCTTCGCCCTGGCCGCCTTCGTGATCAGGAGGATCCCCCTCCTGCAGAAGATCCTTTGAACGAGGATGACTCGATGGAGCTCGGAAAGATCGAGGCGCTGGGACGACCCCTCGCCGGGAAGCTCGCCCTGGTGACCGGCGGTGGCGGGGGCATCGGCCTCGAAGCCGCGAAGGCCTTCCTCGCCTTGGGAGCCCGAGTCATCGTGGCCGAGGTCGACGGCGGCCGCTGTCGCCGCGCGAAGGCAGAATTCGCGGAGCTCCGCGGAGAAGCCGAGGTTCGCCGTGTGGACCTCGCCGATGGTCGCGCCCTCGCCGGCCTGGTCGCCCAGGTCCTCCGCGAAGGGGGCTGCCCCGATGTTGTCCTCAACAACGCGGCGACCGTCCCGACCGGTGCCGTCGAGGAGGTCCCGCCCAAGACTTGGGACCTGAGTTACCGCGTGAATCTGCGGGCTCCCCTCTCCCTGGCCCGGGGCTTCCTCCCCGCCATGAGGCAACGCGGCAGCGGAACCCTGGTCTTCGTGTCCTCCTCGGGCGCCTCGCCTTACATGGGCGCCTACGAAGTGTTCAAGACCGCCCAGGCCGAGCTCGCGACGACCCTCGCCATGGAGTTGGAGGGTAGCGGCATCCACTCCTTCTGCATCGGTCCCGGTCTTGTCAAAACGGACACCGCGCTCGAGGCGATGGGGAAGATCGCCGCGCGGATGGGACTCGGTCTCGCCGATTTTCTCGCGATGAACGGCCGTCACACCTTGGACGCCGCGAGCGCGGGACTCGGCTTCGCCCTATCGGTCCTCGACGCGGAACGCCTGCACGGGCAGGAGGTCGGCTCCATCCAGGTACTGAGGGACCACGGCCTCGAGCCCTCGGGCGGGGCGGCGCCTCCCGAGGCGGGAGAGAATTCCGCCGGGGACTCGGCCGAAACCATGATCCTCCTCGAGCGGGTGCATGAGACCTACCAGCGGCAATTCGCGGGATGGAGGGCCATGAACATCTTCGAAAGGCAATGGGTGCTCCGTGATCTCAAACGGCATCTGGGCCGGAGCGCCGAGGAGGTCTCGGCCTGCCTCGGCCGGATTCTCGACCTCGTGCGCGACGGCGGCGCACTTGGAGATGAGGAGAAGGCCCTCCTCCGCTCGCTCCAGAGCTATTGGCGCCACCAGCTCACGCTCCTCGGCGGCTTCGAGAAGGACCGCGGGAAGCTCGAGGAGCACACCTTGACCCTCGAGGGATGGATCCTCGACCTCGAGCGCCTGGTTGGCAGGACACCAGATCCGGCAGGCCGTCCCGATATCATTCCCGCGCAAGGAAGGAAATGACATGCTCATCAGGGCGATGAGGCCGGAGCTGGCCTCAGACTGGATGGATTTCTTCGACACTCGCGCCTTCGCGGACCACGCGGAGTGGAAGGGCTGCTATTGCACCTTCTTCTTCCTGCCCAAGCCTCCCGAGTACGAAGGCGCGAGCGCGCGGAGGCGGGACTACGCCGCCTGGCTCATCGAGAGGGGGAGCATGAAGGGCTACCTCGCCTTCGAGAACGGGAAGGCGGTGGCCTGGTGCAACGTCAACGAGAAGGCGGCCTTCCCGAAACTCGCGGGCTCGGTCGTCGAGGGCGAGAAGGTGCTCTCGATAGCCTGCTTCCTCGTCCAGCAGGACCATCGGGGGAGGGGGGTCGCGCAGAAGCTCCTCGACCGCATCATCAAGGACGCCAAGACCGAGGGAATCAGGGTCGTCGAGGCCTATCCGAGCAAGAAGGCGAAGACCGAATTCGGCAACTTCCACGGCTCCTTCTCGATGTACGAGAAGAACGGCTTCAAGCCGGAGCGGATCGGGGACGGCGAAGTCGTCCGGAGATACCTGTGAGGGCTGAGAGCCGCGGCGGCCGGAGAGGCCTTCTTTGAGCCTCGCGCGGCTCCTCCTTTCCCTTCTCGCCGGTGCCCTCTTCTTCCTCCTGGGTCTTCGGGTCCTCGATATCATGGGTGCCATCGACATCGCGCATCTCGATCTCCTCTCGAAGCCGATCCTCAATGTGCTGGCCGCCTCCCTCCTGCCCCTCGCCGCCGTCCTTTTCAATTCAGGGAAGCTGCGGAAGCCCCGGGTCGGGACCACCCGGGTGAGGCCCCTCCTGATGCGCGTCGACGCCGAGATCCTCGTCAGCCTCGGCCCCGGGGGGGCCGTGGCCCTCTTCAAGGAGATCGCGAACGGGACCCTCTTCCCAGACAGGGAGCTCTATCTCGTCGTCGAGGAGGAGCTCTACCTCGAGTACTACGCGGATTCCAGGGAGAGGCTCCTCCTGGCGGGGAAGGGCTATCTGCCGGCCCGCATCAAGGGCATCATGACAGTGGAGTTCGCGGCCACCGGCTCCGGGACGCGGATCGCGATGAGCTCCCGCTGCAGGAACCCGGTGACGGCCTTCTCGAACGCCCAGAACATGGAGCACGTCCGGCTCATCGCCGACGCCCTGGCGGAACGGGGTGTCGTCGTGGAGTCCGCCTGACGCGCCCGAGGCGGCGGCCGCCCGCCGGGAACCGCCGCCGCTCCCCGATCCCCGATCCCCCAGGAGGCACCATGGAACTGATTCCCGTCCCCTATTTCGGCATGATCATGTCCCTCTTCGTGGCCCCCGCCCTCACCTTCGGGTTCATCGTCCTCCTCAAGAGGCAGAAGGCCGACGTGGAGAAGCTCCGCTACCAGAAGGAGATCCTCGAGCTCAGGATCAGGGAGAAGGAGATGGACCTGAGGCTCCTCGAGGCGGAGACGCTGAAGCTCGACCGGGACATCGAAGGCCTGCGCGAGGGGGGATCCGGCCCGGGGGGCCAGGGCGGGACATGATCCGCGACGCCCTGCCGACCGACGGTCCTTCTATTTGCGATATTTATAATTATTATGTCAAGAACACGGTCGTCACCTTCGAGGAGGAGGCGGTCGGGGCCGAGGCGATGGCGGAGCGTATAGCCCGAGTGACGGCCTCCCTTCCCTGGCTCCTCTGGGAGGAGGGGGGCCGGGTCCTCGGTTACTGCTACGCCTCGCCCTGGAAGGAGAGGTCGGCCTACCGCTACTCCGTGGAGACGACGGTCTACCTTGGGCCCGGGAACGAGGGCCGGGGCCTGGGCTCCCTCCTCTACGGCGCCCTGATCCCGGAACTAGGGCGGCGCGGTCTCCATCAGCTTCTCGCGGGGATCGCCCTGCCGAACGAGCGGAGCGTCCGCCTCCACGAGAGGCTGGGCTTCGTGAAGACGGGGGAGCTGGTCGAGGTCGGCTTCAAGTTCGGGCGCTGGATCGACGTGGGCTATTGGCAGCTGGGCCTCCCTGCGGGATCCGGGAGTCCGCGGGCTTGATGACTACACGAATGTGTAGTAAAACCAAGTCATGGACGCCCCGGGAAACCCCGCCCCCGAGCTCAGGATCGGCACCTCGGGCTTCGACTATCCCGAGTGGAAGGGGGTGCTCTACCCCCCTACCCTCCCCCGTGCCGGTTTTTTGGCGGCCTATGCGGGCCGTTTTTCGACTCTCGAACTCAATTTCAGCTATTACGGCATGCCCCGAGCGGCCCAGCTCGCCGCCCTCCTGGACCGGGCGGCCTCCCCCTCCCTCGACTTCTCGATCAAGGCCCACCGGAGTCTCACCCACGAGATCGAGCCCTCCTCCTACCGGGAGAGGGCGGCGGAATTCCGCTCGGGCATAGCCCCCCTCCTCCGCGCCGGGCGGCTCGCGGCCGTCCTCCTCGAGTTCCCCTTCGGTTTCGCTTACCGCCCCGAGGAGAGGCGCTACCTCGACCGTCTCCTCGCCGAGTTCGCCGGCCTTCCCCTCGTGGTCGAGTTCCGGCACGGGGACTGGGTCAACGCCCGGGTCCTCGAGGGCCTCCGGGAGCGGAGTGTCGGCTTCTGCGTCCTCGACCTCCCCCGCCTCGCCAACTTCCCCCCCCTCGCCGACATAGTGACCTCGGATCTCGCCTACCTCCGCTTCCACGGCCGCAACGGCCCCTCCTGGTGGGAGGGCGACTCGCGGGGGCGCTACGACTATCTCTACAGCAAGGAAGAGCTCGAGGCCCTGATCCCCCGCATCGCGACCCTGGCCGCCGGGGCCAAGCGCCTCCGCATCTATTTCAACAACCACGCCCGGGGCCAGGCCGTGGTCAACGCGGGCCAGCTCGCGGCCCTCCTCGCCCGGGAGGGGCTGCCGGCGGGGACGGGTTCCCTTCCCGAGGGGGTCTAGGGTGGCCACGGGCACCCTCCTCCACCTCAACCTCGTGGGGCTCATGGCGGCGGTCGAGGAGCGCCTCGAGCCGCGGCTCCGGGGCCGGCCCTTCGTCCTCGGCAACCGGGGGCGGGGACGGGCGGCCGTCATCGACCTTTCGCCCGAGGCCCACCGCGCCGGCCTCAGGCGGGGCATGAACCTCGACCTCGCCCGCCGCCTGGTCGGGGACCTCGCCGTCCTCCCCCCCCGGCCCGAGCTCTACGCCCGGGCCGACGCCGAGCTCTTCCGCATCGCCTCGACCTTCAGCCCCCTCGTCGAAAGGGCCGGGAGCGGCCACCTCTTCGTGGACTTCCGGGGGACGCGGGGGCTCTGGGGCGAGCCCGAGGACGCGGCCTCCCGCCTGCGCCGGCAGATCCTCGGCGAGACGGGTCTCCTCCCCAGCCTCGCCCTGGCCTCCACGAAGACGGCGGCCAAGGTGGCGGCCCGGGTGATGCGGCCCACGGGCTTCCTGGCCCTGGCGGCCGGGGAGGAAAGGGGCCTCATCCGCGCCCAGCCGGTGGAGCTCCTCCCCGGCGTCGGCCCCCTCCTCCTCGAGCGCCTCCTCCTCCTCGAGATCGAGGAGATCGGGACCCTGGCCGACCTCGGCGAGACCGAGGCCCGGGCCCTGGGCCCCCGGGGTCCGGCCCTCCGCGACCGGGCGGCCGGCCTCGAGGCGGCGGCCGTCGATCCCGAGCCCCCCGAGCGGCGCCGCATCGCGGCCTCCCTCGCCCTCGAACCCGACTCGGCCGACCCGGAGCGCCTCGCCCGGGCGGCGCGGGGCCTCGCCGCGGAGCTGGGCTTCGCGATGCGCCGCGAGGGCCTCGGCGCCCGGCGCCTCGAGCTCCGCCTCTCCTTCTCCGACGGCCAGGCCTCCTCGGCCTCGACCCGCCTCCGCCGCCCCCTCCTCCGCGACGACGAGCTCGATCGCGCCCTCGGCCCCCTCCTCGAGAGGGCGCGGACGAGGCGCACGAGGGTCCGCTCCCTCGGCCTCGAGCTCGGCGACTTCGAGCCGGCCGGCCCCGAGCTCGACCTCTTCGCCCCCGAGGAGGCGAAGCGGGGCCGCCTCCAAGCCGCCCTCGACCGCGTGCGCCTCCGCTACGGCACGGCGGCGATCGGGCCGGCCGCCGCCGCGATCGACGCGGCCCCCGCGGGGGCTCCGGCGTGATCGTCCCCCTCCCCCTCCACTCCACCTATTCCCTCCTCCGCGGCACCATCCCGCCCCGAATCCTGGCCTCCGAAGCCCGGCGCCTCGGCTACTCCGCCCTGGCCCTCACCGACCGCGACAGCCTCTACGGGCTGCCGGTCTTCCTCGAGGCGATGGAGGCCGAGGGCCTTAGGCCGATCATCGGGACGGAGGTCGGCTACGAGGGCGGGACCTGCGTCCTTTTGGCCAAGGACCGGGGCGGCTTCGCGCGCCTCTGCCGCCTCCTCACGGCCAGGGCGGGCTGCCTGCCCGGGGCGACTGGCACCGGCGCGGCCCGCGCTGGCCCCGCCCTCGAAGGTGCCGCCACAGAGGGGGGGGCCGGACCGCGGGACCGGGCCTCCCTCGCGGTCTGGCTCGAGGAGGAGGGAAGCGAGGGCCTCGTCGCCCTCTCCGACGATCTCCTCCTCCTCCCCTCCTGGAGGGGCCGCCCGGATCGCTGGGCCCTCCTCAGGCCCGCCGCGAAGCCGGCCTGGAAGAAGCTCCTCGCGAGCGGAGTGCCCCCCGCCGCCGGGGCCGAGGTCGCCTACCTGGGCGCGGCCGACCGGGAGGTCCAGCGCCTCCTCCTCGCCGTCGGGAAGCGGGCGACGGTTTGGGACGTCGCCGACTCGGAGCTCGCGCCCGCGACCGCCCTCCTCGAGGCCCCGGAGCTCGCCGAGGCCGCCTTCGGTGACTGTCCCCGGGCCCTGGAGGGCAACGCGGCCGTCGCGGACGCCTGCCGCTTCTCCACCCTCTTCGAGGGCTGGCGCTTTCCCTCCTGGCCCACGGAACATCCCGGGGGCAGCCTCGGTCTCCTCGGCGACCTGGTCGAGAAGGGGCTCGGCGAGCGCCTGGGCGGGCCCCCGCCCGAGGCCTACCGGAAGCGCGCCGCCTACGAGCTCGGCATCATCGGGGAGAAGGGCTTCGCCGACTACTTCCTCGTCGTGCGCGACATCGTCCGGCGGGCCTCGCGGACCTGCGGGCGGGGGAGCGCGGCGGCGAGCGTCGTCTCCTGGGCCCTCGGCATCACGGCCGTCGACCCCCTCCTCCACGACCTCTACTTCGAACGCTTCCTCAATCCCGGCCGCAAGGATCCCCCCGACATCGACGTCGACTTCGCCTGGGACGAGCGCGACGACCTCCTCGAGGAGGTGGAGAAGGCCTACGGCGAGGCCCACGCGGCCCGTGTCGCGAACCACGTCTGCTTCAAGCGGCGCGGGGCCCTCCGCGAGGCGGCCCGGGCCTTCGGCATGACGGACTCCGAGATCTCCGACCGGGAGCGCGTCCTCGTCCACGACCCCGGGGGGAGGGCGGGAGGCGCCGACGCGACCTGGAAGGAGATCGTCGACCTCGCCGCCCGCATCACGGGCTTTCCCCGCAATCTCGGCGTGCACTCGGGCGGCCTCGTGGTGGTGCCGGGCGAGTTGGGCGACATCGTTCCCCTGGAGCGCTCGGGAGGCGGCATCAGGATCACCGCCTGGGACAAGGAGGGGGTCGAGGCGGCGGGCCTCGTCAAGATCGACCTCCTCGGGAACCGCTCCCTGGCGGTGGTGCGCGACGCCCGCGCCAACCTCGTGGAGAACGGCTGCCGTCCCCCCGGGGACGAGGAGGCCCTGGCCGACGAGGCGACGATCGGGCTCCTCGCCCGGGGCGACACGATGGGGGTCTTCTACGTCGAGTCGCCGGCGATGCGGCAGCTCCAGCTGAAGGCCGGGGCGGGGGACTTCGCCCACCTCGTCATCCACTCCTCCATCATCCGTCCCGCGGCCAACCGCTACATCGACGAGTACATAGACCGCCTGAAGGGCAAGGAGTGGGGAGCCCTCCACCCCCTCCTCGAGGGCATCCTGGACGAGACCTTCGGCATCATGTGCTACCAGGAGGACGTCAGCAAGGTCGCGGTCGCCCTGGCGGGCTTCTCGCCGGCCGAGGCCGACGGCATGCGGAAGGTCCTCTCCAAGAAGGACGCCGCCACGCGCCTCGATTCCTTCAAGCCGAAGTTCGCCGCGGGGGCCCGGGCCCGCGGGGTCGGGGACGAGACGATCAAGGAGGCCTGGGCCATGATCCAGTCCTTCGCGGGCTACAGCTTCGTGAAGGCCCACTCCGCTTCCTACGCCCTCCTCTCCTTCCAGAGCGCCTGGCTCCGCGCCCACCATCCCGCGGAGTTCATGGCCGCCGTCATCTCCAACCGGGGCGGTTATTACAGCGTCCTCGCCTACGCGAGCGAGGCCCGGCGCATGGGACTCCGCCTCCTGGGCCCCTCGGTGGAGGAGAGCGGGGTCCGCTGCCGGGGCCGGAGCCGGGAACTCCGCTTCGGCCTCGGCCTCGTCGCCGGGCTCGGACAGGCCACGGCGGAGCGCATCGTCGCGGAGCGGGAGAGGCGCGGCCCCTACGCCGACCTCGACGACTTCGCCCGGCGGGTCGGTCCCGACCGGGACGAGGCCGCCGCCCTCGCGGGCTCGGGGGCCCTGGACGGCCTCGCCCCTCCCTCCGGCCCGCCGCCCGGCGCCCCCCTCCGCCGCTCGGAGCGCCTCATGCGCCTCCTCGCCCTCGGCGCCGAGCCCGGCGGGAGCGCGGAACGAGGACTGGGTCCCGGCCTCTTCGAAACGGAGCCCCCCGCCCCCCGGGCCGCCGCGTCGACGGAGCCGCCCCGGAGCCGGGCCGGGGGCCGCGAGCGAGCCCTCCTCGAGACCGAGCTGCGCCTCCTCGGCACGACCCTCGAAGTCCACCCCCTCGTCCTCTGGCCGGCGGCCCTCTCCTCCCCCCGTGTCCTGGCCCGCGACCTCGGCGACCATGTCGGCGAGACGGTGCGCCTCGCCGCCTGGCCCATCACCGCCAAGGAGGTGCTCGCGAAGGGGGAGCATCCCATGGAATTCGTGAGCTTCGAGGACGAGACCGCCCTCTTCGAGGCCGTCCTCTTCCCCGAAAGCTACCGGCGCTACGGCGGCCTTCTCTCCGAGGAGAGGCCCTTCTTCCTCGTAGGCAAGGTGGCCCTCGACCGCGGGGCCCTGAGTCTCGAACTCCTCCACCTCGAGAAGGTCCCGCGCGAGGCCCCGGGACGGAGGGGCGAGGGGCAGGCCGCCAGGCCGGGAAAGTCCTTCTACGGCCGCTACTGGTGAGGGCCGGTGGAGGGCTTCGGAACCGGAAGGGGCGAAACAGATAAGGAATTATTCATTGATTTTGGGAAGGGAGGGGACTATACTCTCGTTGGGTCTCGATGACTCGTTCCCAGCGCCCCGGGGTTTCAACCTCCTTTCCCCCGGGGCGTTTTTTTATTCCCTCTCAGCAATTCGTTGACAATTTTATCGACTTGGGTCATTTTGATTCGCTAAAGGGAGATAGTGCATGCCGAAAACCAAGGTTTCCTTCGCTCCTTCCGTCAGGCGACTACCCTCATACCTCAACATCATCCGCAGTGCCCAGAAGACCGGTGAAGTCTATATCTCAGGGACTATTATCGCCCAGGAGCTCAACCTCGAGCCCATCCAGGTCCGAAAGGATCTCGCCATCACAGGCATCATCGGCAAGCCCAAAAAGGGCTACCCGGTCGACGCCCTGATCGCCGCCATCGAGCACTATCTCGGCTGGGACCGCGACCACAAGGCCGTCCTCGTGGGCGCGGGCAACCTCGGCTCGGCCCTCGTCGGCTATCCGGAGTTCCAGCTCCACGGGCTCCGCTTCCTGGCGGCCTTCGACACGGACCCCGCCAAGATCGGGAAGAGCGTCCACGGCGTTCCCATCAGGGACATGGCGACCCTCAGCGAGGCCATCCGCGAGCTCGGAGTGCACTGCGCCGTCCTCACCGTGCCCTCGCCGAGCGCCCAGGCCACGGCCGAGACCCTCGTGAAGGCGGGCATCGTGGCGATCTGGAACTTCACGAACGCCAAGCTCAAGGTCTCACCCGAGGTGGTGGTCCAGCGGGAGGATCTCTCCTCGGGCTTCGCCCTCCTCTCGGTGATGATGAACTCCCAGCAGTCGGGGAAGGACTGAAGGCCGGTCCGATGCTCCCCGCGGGCGGCCCGATTCCGGAAGGGACCCCGCCCGACCCCGAGGTCCAGCCGGGCCGGGAGCACGACCCCGCCAAGGACGAGTCCCAGGCCCTCTTCTTCCGCAACCGCCTCGTCAAGAACGCCCGACATCTCGGAAAGTGGGCCAGGCGCGAAGGCGTCTTCGCCTACCGCCTCTACGACCGCGACATCCCCGAGGTGCCCCTGGCGGTGGACCTCTTCCGCTCGACCCGCCCCCTCTCGGGAGGGGGCGCCGAGGCCGATTGTCTCCTCATAGCCCTCTACGAGCGTCCCTACGACAAGGACCCCCTCCTCGAGGATGCCTGGCTGGCCCGGATGGCCGCGGCCGCCGGCGAGGCCCTGGGCATCCCGGCGGAGCTGGTGTTCGCCCGGCGGAGGCGGCGCCAGCGGGGCCTGGCCCAGTACGAGAGGATCGACAGCGAGGGAAACGAGCGCATCGTGCTCGAGGGCGGGCTCTCCTTCATCGTCAATCTCTCGGACTACCTCGACACGGGCCTCTTCCTCGACCACCGGCCGACGCGGGCCCTCGTGCGCTCCCGCTCCGCGGGACTCCGGGTCCTCAATCTCTTCTGCTATACCGGCAGCTTCTCGGTCCACGCCGCCGCGGGCGGGGCCAGCGAAGTGACCTCGGTGGACCTCTCGAATACCTACCTCGCCTGGGCCGGCAGGAATCTCGCCTTGAACGGCCTCGACGGGGAGGCCTGCGCCCTCGTCCGCTCCGACGTGAATTCCTTCCTCGCCGAGGCGAGGGCCGCGGGCCGGAGCTGGGACCTCATCGTGGCCGATCCTCCCACCTTCTCGAACTCGAAGACCGCCCCCGAGGACTTCGACGTCAACCGGGACTGGCCCGCCCTCGTCGAGGCCTGTCTGGCCGTCCTCGCGCCCGGCGGGCGGCTGTATTTCTCCAGCAACTCGCGGAGGCTCAAGTGGGCGGGCGAAAAGGTGGCCGCCCCCTGGAAGGACATCTCGGAGGCCTGCCTTCCCCCCGACTTCCGGGACCGGAGGATCCGCAGGACCTGGGAGATCGGTCCCCTGACCTGAGAGGACACCGGAATCGAGGAATTGCTTGTGTTTTCCGCGAGACCGGGGTAAATTTAGTGAACAGTTCTCAAAATCGTATTTCGGAGATAAAAAATGCGCATTACCACCAGAGGGCGTTACGCCTTGAGCGCCGTCATCAACCTGGCCTACCTCGATGACGACGACGATCCCGTGACGATCGGATCCATCGCGAGGCGCGAGGGCTTCTCCTCCGACTTTCTGGAACAGGTATTCTTCATGCTCAGGCGAGGGGGACTCGTAGTGTCGATCCGGGGCCCGGGAGGCGGCTTCAGGCTCGCCCGCCCCGCCGCCGAGATCAGCCTCCGCGAGATCCTCTCGGCCGTCGGCGAGGACGCGGACTTCACCGGACCGCCCTCCCAGACGCCCCCGCCCGGCTTCGGGCGGCAGAAGGCCGGCGAGGCCCTCCTCGAGCTCGAGACCGAGCTCAGGCGCATCGCCTCGGGAATGAGCCTGGCCGACATCGCCGGGGTCAGGATGGACGCTTAACAGTCAGGGAAGCTTCCCGACACCGGGTTTTTCCCCTCGAGGGTTGTATACTCATGTCTGCGACGTTAAACTCGCAGTGTCCAAGGAGGAACATCCTCGATGAAGAAACTTCCCTTGCTGCTGCTTGTCGGACTCCTCGGCTGCGCTTCCCTGGCATGGGGCCAGGACGCGACGGCTCAACCCTCGACTCCCTTCCGTGCGGGCGTCAATCTCGGCACGGACGTACTTCTCACGGGTCCCGGGGCCACGCCCGAGTCCTGGACGGTCTTCGGCTTCCAGCCCGACGTCGGCCTGGGCAAGTTCGGGGTGGGGCTCAACCTGACCCTCCACTTCCAGATCTACCCCGTCAACGACCCCGGGAACGCCGTGGCGATCTACCCCGGCGACTGGGTGCCCGAATACAAGGGTAGCGGACAGAACTTCTTCGACCTCTATCTCCCCAAGATCCTCTACGTCCGCTACGGGCTGAAGGGCCAGGATCCGCTCTACGCCAAGGTCGGTTCCATCGGCGACTTCACCCTCGGCAACGGCTTCATCATGGGGAACTACTCCAACATGGCCTTCTTCCCCGAGAGGCGGATCTCCGGCCTCGACGCCGGCCTCGACGGCGCGATGTTCGACTTCCCCTACCTCGGCGTCGAACTCCTCACCGGGAACCTCGCCCGTCTCGACGTCGTCGGCCTCCACCTCCTCGGTCGGCCGATGATCTCCACGGACCTGCCCCTCCTGAAGGACCTCCAGGTCGGCCTCACCTTCGTGACCGACACCGATCCCGGGCTCTACACCTCCGAGGCCCTCACCGGCGTCTCGGTCTTCGGCTTCGACGCGATGATGCCCATCCTGAACAAGGACGCGGTGACCATGGCGGCCTTCACCGAGACCGCCTTCGAGCCCCAGCGCCTCGGCTTCATGGCCGGCGTCGGCGGCCAGCTCGTCAAGATGTTCAACTACGGGCTCCAGCTCCGTATCCTCGGCGCGGGCTTCATCCCCGACTACTTCGACGCCAACTACGACATCTACCGCTCCTACAAGGCCAAGGTCATGGCCGTCGCTCCCGCGGGAAGCGCCGCCGCCGGCTGGTACGCCAGCATCGGCACGAGCCTCCTCGGCGACAAGATCTCCGCCGTCGCCGCCCTCGACGGTCCCTTCGTCGGCGCCGCGGGCTCGACCGACCAGGCCCAGTACCCCCACTTCCGCGCCGTCGCCCACCTCGGCGAGGGTCTCCTCCCCGGCATCTACGCCGACGCGACCTACGAAAAGTACTACCTCGGGAAATACAACGGGTTCTTCGCCGACCTCGTCGATCGCACCGACGCGATCGCCAACCTCGCGATCAACTACAAGACCGGCAGCTCGGTGCTGACGCTCCTGTACAACGCGAAGTGGGTCAACAACGACTGGCAGGTGACCTCGAGCCTCCAGGCCGCCCTCAAATTCTGACGGAAATAGGAGGAAGCTCCATGAAGAGAAGCATACTGGGACTGGCCCTGCTCCTGCTGCTGCCGGCCCTCGTCCTGGCCCAGGCCAAGCCGGCGGCGCCGGCCGCCGCGGCCCAAAAGCTGACGCTGGAATTCGTCAATGGCTCCAACCTCACGGTGGTGGCCCCCGACAAGTCCCAGCTCAAGTTCAACGTGGGAATCTTCGAGGGCGACAGCCTCCCCGCGGGCTCCACGCTGATCACCGGCCCCGACACCTCGGCCGAGCTCAAGCTCACGCCCAACGGCTCCATCATCAAGGTGGGCAAGGGCGCGACCTTCGCGGTCGTCGGCCTCGCGGCCCAGGCGGCCGACAAGAACGCCTTCCAGGTCGCCGCCGGCAAGATCAAGACCGTCGCGGCCAAGGGCAGCAATATCAGCGTCTCGACGCCGACGGCGGTCTGCGGCGTCCGCGGCACCGACTTCGTGGTGGACGTGGACAAGAATACCGGCAAGGAAATGCTCGCCGTCAAGCACGGCCTCGTCGACTTCTCCAAGGTCGACGCCACGGGCGCGGTGCTGGCCAAGATCCACGTCGCCTCGGGCCAGGCGGCCAACGCCCTGTCCCAGGTCTTCTCGGCCGTGGCCTACTCCGTCCAGCAGTACGATCAGGACAACGCCGACATCGCCTTCGAGAAGCTGGCCGAGACCGAGGTCGCGCAGCCCACCGACGAGGAAGTCGCCGCCGAGATCGAGAAGGCCAAGCAGGAAGACGCGGCGGTCAGCCCCGTCACCGGCCAGACCGGCACCCCGGGCACCACCGAGACGACCACCACCACGGGCACCGGCGCAGCCGGCACCGTGGCCCAGGGCCTCGGCAAGATGGACAAGCAGGACGTCCAGAGCGGCCTCATCACCTGGCTCAAGGACATCCTCGGCTTCGAGCTCGGCTCGGTGTCCATCAACGGCGCCACCTACTCCAAGGCCATCATCCAGCCCAACCTCAACCTGGGCAAACTGAAGATGGGTCTCTACCTCCCCGTCATCTACCACCAGGACCTCTTCGACCCGAAGGACTGGTACCATCCCGCCGGCAACGACGAGTGGTCCTTCGGCATGGACAAGGGCTGGAAGGACCATCCCCTCGAGGCGGCCCTCGACGCCTCCGCCGACATCGCCCTCAAGTTCAAGTACGTGGAGTTCGGCCGCCAGCTCGACGATCCCTTCTTCTTCAAGGTCGGCAACCTCGACAGCCTCACGATCGGCCACGGCCTCATCATGAGGAACTACAACAACGGCACCGAGTTCCCGGCCGTGCGCCGCATCGGCTTCAACCTCGGCATCGACGCGAAGAGCTTCGGCTTCGAGGCCCTGGTCAACGACCTCGCCGATCCCTATCTCTTCGGCGGACGCGTCTTCTTCAGGCCCATCAAGGACGCCGGCATCGCCCTCGGTCTCGACGCGGCGGTGGACGTCAACCCCGCGGCCGAGCTCAAGGCGGCGGGCAAGCCCACCTACGGCAACCCGATGTTCATCTCGGGCGGCACCGACCTCGACCTGCCCATCATCAAGGGCGGCGGCCTCCTCACCATCCGCGCCTTCGCCGACGCGGCCGTGACCATCCCCTACACCCGCGAGGTGGTGGGCACGGGAGCGACCGCCCTCCAGCCAGGCCTCCAGTACCAGCTCTTCTTCGACAGCAAGAACCTGAGCTTCTCCAACTGGGGAGCGGCCGCCGGCCTCATGGGCAACGTACTCTTCCTCGACTGGCGCCTCGAGTACCGCTACTACACCGGCTTCTTCAAGCCCTCCTTCTACGACTCCAGCTACGACAAGATGCGCTCGGGCTACGTCTACACCTTCTACGACTACCTGACCAACCCGACGAGCTACGCCGCCGCCGGCTCCTCACCCTCGGTGATGGGCATCTACGGCGAGGGCGGCTTCTCCCTCATCAAGGACAAGCTCTCCTTCCGCTTCGGCTACGCCTGGCCCTGGGATCCCTCGGCCGGCGCCGACTTCGCGAAGCAGCTCGAGCTGGTCCGCACGAGCGACGAGCTCCACGCCGCCCTCATCGTGAGGAAGGGGATCATCCCCTTCATCAACGCCGCGGGCACCATCACCTACGACCGGCGCGGCCTCGCCCAGGCCATCTACGCCTCGACCCCGGCGGGCGGCGGCTCGACCTTCCAGATCATCGATCCCAACACGACCTTCGCCGGCGAGCTCATCGTGCCGGTGCCCAAGACCCCCAACCTCGACGTGGCCGTGGTCTTCGCCTCGGTGCCCGTCCGCTCGGACGGCACGGACGGCCAGGAAGCCGGCTCGGTCAAGTACCTCTCCCCCGGCATCCCCGAGATGAGGCCCTCGATCACCTTCGAGACGAGGTTCCACTTCTAGGCTCCGGGTTCCAGCCCGATCGACCGGCCGCGAAAGCGGCCGGTTTTTTTTCGCCCCCTCCCTCGCCGAACCGCCGCCCTTGTCCCGCGCGCGAGGCCGGGCTATAAACGAGCATGCCCCGCATCCAGGTCCTCCCCCCCGAGACGAGCCGCCTCATCGCGGCGGGCGAGGTCATCGACCGGCCCGCGGCCCTCCTCCGCGAACTCCTCGACAACGCCCTCGACGCCGGGGCCGGCGAGATCCAGGTCGAGATCTCGGGCGGAGGCAGCGCCTCGACCCTCGTCGTCGACGACGGCTGCGGCATGGATGCCGATGACCTCGCCCTCTCCATCCTTCCCCACGCCACCTCGAAGATCAGGACGGCCGACGACCTCCTCTCGGCGCGGAGCCTCGGCTTCCGCGGCGAGGCCCTGGCCTCCATCGCGGCCGCCGCCCGCCTCGAGATCACGAGCAGGTCAGCCGCGGCCCGAGAGGCCAGGCGCCTCGTCTCCCTGCCGGGCTCGCCGACGACGATCGAAGCCACGCACGGCAGGGTCGGCACCCGCGTCCTCGTCGAGGGCCTTTTCGACAACTTCCCGGCGAGGCGACAGTTCCTGAAAAGGCCCCAGGCCGAGGCGGCCCTCTGCCGCCAGGTCTTCGCGGAGAAGGCCCTCGCCCACCCCGCCGTCGCCTTCCGCTTCTCCAGCGAGGGCCGCGATCTGGATCGTCTCCTCGCGCGCGGAAGCCTCCTCGAGCGCGTCCTCGAGCTCCACTCCGAGCTTCACGCCGACCTCCTGCACGAGCTGCGCTTCTCGGGCGAGGGTTTCGTGGGCCGCGTCGTGGCGGCCGGTCCCTCCCTCTCGCGCGGAGACCGACGACTCATGCAGGTCTTCGTGAACCGACGGCGCATCCAGGACTTCGGCCTCATTTCGGGCCTGGACTACGGCTACGAGGGTCTGTTGCCGGGCGGGCTCCATCCCGTCGCCTTCCTCTTCGTCGAGATCGATCCCGCCCTCGCCGATTTCAACATCCATCCCGCCAAGCGCGAGGTCCGCTTCAAGGACCCCGGCCAGCTCAGGCAGGCTGTCACGAGGGCCCTCCGCTCCTTCCTCGCCGATCTCGTCCGCGCGCGGCCGGAGACGGCCCTGCCCCGCCTCGAGGAGGGAGGGGGGGGACTCTTCGGACCCGCGGCCGGAGGAGAAGGAGAGGGGAAGGACTCGAGGGCGGGGATCTGGGCGGTCGAGAGGACTGGAGGCGGCGGCTTCGGCAGGGCTCCGATCGGCGAGGCAGGGGGGCGCGACTGGGCCGACCTTCTGCGCTCCGGCCTCGGCGGCCCGGGTCCGGTCGCCGCGGCTCCCGGAGGCGAGGGGCCGGGTCCGCGTTACCTCGGCACCGTCCTCGGCCTCTTCCTCGTGGCGGAGAGCGGCGACGCCGTCTACCTCATCGACCAGCACGCGGCCCACGAGCGCCTCCTCTTCGACGAGCTTTCCGCCCGCGCCGCCCCGATCCAGGAGCTCCTCGTGCCAGCGCGCTTCGAGAGCGAGGACGAGGCGGAGGAAGGGAGGCTCGAGGTCCTCCTCCCTGCCCTCGCGGAGGCCGGCTTCTCCCTCGAGCGCGAGGGGGAGGCCTGGCTCGTCACCGCCCTCCCCTCCCCCCTGGCCGACGATCCTCTCGCCGCCCTCCGCGAACTCCTCGCGGGCGAGGGCGGGGATCCCCACAGGGCCCTCAGGGCGATGACGGCCTGCAAGGCCGCGGTGAAGGACGGCGAGGCATTGGACACAGAGGCGGCCCGGGACTTGGCCCTCCGCGCCCTGGCCCTCCCCGAACCGCGCTGCCCCCACGGGAGGCCGGTCTGGGCGCGGCTGTCGCGAGAGGAACTCTTCAGGCTCGTGAGAAGAATCGTCTAACCTGCCCCACCCCCCCCCGCCCGACGCCGGGCGGGGGACGTTCTCAGAGCCCGGCCAGGAGCTTCTGAACCTCGGCCTTGCCGGGATAGTCGGGGTTCCGCGAGAGGAGGCCCTGGAGGGTCGCCTTGGCGGCCGCGGCGTCGCCCGTGGAGGCCTGGAGCCTTCCGAGTTCGTACAACGCGTCCCAGGCCTTGGGGTCGATCTTGACGAGCTCGGTGTAGGCCGCGATCGCGTCGGCGCTCTTGCCGGCCGAGACGTAGGCCCGGGCGAGGTTGAGGCGCACCGTCGTGTCCCTTGGCGCCAGGGAGAGGGACTTCTCGTACCAGACCACGCTCTTGTCGAAGAGGCCCTTCTTGCCGTAGGCGTTGGCGAGGTTGTTGGCGGCGGCGAAGGACTTGGGATCGAGGGCCACCGCCTCCTCGAGGAAGCCGAGGGCCTTGTCCACGAAGTCCGCGTCGAGGTAGAGGCGGCCGAGGTTGACGCGCGGGTCGGCGAAGTTCTTGTCGAGCTGGGCGGCCTTCGCGTAGGCGGCCAGGGCCGCGTCGGTCTTGCCGGCCTTCTCGTTCGCGAGGCCGAGGGTGTACTGGTAGCTCGCCGTGCCGGGCGAGAGCTTCGCGGCCTTCTCCGCGTAGGACAGGGCCTCGGCCCCCTTGTCGAGCCTGAGCTTGACCGTGGCGACGTTGTAGTTGGTGACCGCGTCGTCGGAGACCGCGAGGGCCTTCTGGAAGAGGGTCTCCGCCAGCTGGTACTCCCCCGAGTCGGCGTAGGTGAAGGCGAGCTCGCGGAGGGCCAGGGCGTTGGTCGGGTCGGCGGCCACGGCCTTCTTGTAGGCGTCGATGGCCGCCGCCTTCTGGTTCTGGGACGAGTAGATGCGGGCGCTGCCGATGAGGGCTAGTCCGAAGTCCGGCTTGAGGCGCAGGGCCTTCGTGTAGGCTTCGAGGGCCTTGGCGGGATCCTTGAGGTACTGGAAGCTCAGACCCAGATTGTACCAGGCGTTCTCGAAGTCGGGCTTGAGGGTGACGGTGGCGTCGAAGGCCTGCCTGGCCTTCTCGTACTCGCGGGCCTTGAGATAGGCCTTGCCGAGCTCGTAGGAGTACAGGTAGTTCTTGGGGTCGAGGCTCGCCGCCTGCTTGAGCTCGGTGATGGCGTTGTCGACCTGGTTGAGGTCGGAGTTGATCTTTCCGAGGGTGTAGAAGGGCATGGCGTTGGACGGGTCCTTGCCCTTCGCGTCGCGGGCCGACTGGATGGCCGAGTCGGTGGCGGTCTTGTGGGCCGGCGAGGCGGCCGTGCCCCCGTTGGCCTTGACGCCGGAATAGAGGGACTCGGCGATGTCGGCCAGCTTCTGCGAGGCGAACTTGCCGTCGTTGGCCGGGAGGCGGTCGCGGGCCTGGCTGAAATCGCTGTCGGCTCCCGCGAAGTCGGCCTTGGCCGCGGCCGCCTTGCCCTTGGCGATGAGGTCGTTGATCTCGCGCGCCCGCTTCTGCTCCTCGGCGCTCTTCTGCGCGAGCTCGGCGTCGGCCGCCTTCTTGCGCGCCGCCTCGGCTTCGGCCTCGGCCTTCTTCTGGGCGGCGTCATCGGCGCGTCTCTGCGCCTCGGCCTCGGCCTTCTTGCGCGCCGCCTCGGCGTCGGCGCCGTTGCCTCCGGCCGGGGGCTTCGAGGCGAGGGCGCTTCCCACCTTCTCGAGGGACTTGGCGAGGGCGTCCTCCCCGCTGGCCAGCTTGGCCTTGTCGGTCTCGCTCTGCCCCTTCTTGCCGGCCACGGCCCTGTCGCGCAGATCCTTGGCGGCCTTGTCGCCCGAGTCCGCGATGAGGAGGCGGTCGAGGATGTCGAGGGCCCGGTCCCACTCGCCCCGGTCGATGTAGTCGCCGGCCAGTCCCAGGGCGTTGCCGTGGGCCCGGGCCTCGCGGCCGCCGACGAGCCATACAGTCCCCGCCGTCGCGAGGCCGAGGGCGACCAGGGCGCCGATGATGGCGAGGGTCTTCGATCGCTTGGTCATTGAATGCTCCTCATGCTCAGCTCGTCAATCGGACGCGGGCAGCTCGTCCCCGTAGCCCTGGATCTGGCCGGTGCCGGCCGCCAGGTTGGTCGTCTCCTCGGCGGCCGCCTTGAGGGAGGCCGCGACCTGGTCGAGGAGGGCCTTGCGCGCCGCCTCCTCGGCGAGGCGGGCGGCCTCGGCCTGGCTCTTCTGCTGGTCCTCGGCGGCCAGGGCCGTCCCCATCCTCGCGAGCACCGCCTCGATGTTCGCGCGCTGGGGGCTCGCGGGCTCGAGGTCGAGGTAGCGGAGATAGTCGTCCCGCGCCGCGCGGTAGTCCTTGGTGGCCATCTCGGCGTTGGCCCGGTTGAGCCAGGCGGGACCGTAGTCGCCCCTGGCGGCGATCGCCGAGTCGTACATGTCCTTGGCGAAGGCGGCCTTGCCCTGAAGAAGATAGAGGTTGCCGAGATCGAAGAAGAAGAGGTGGCGGTCGGCCGTGGCCTTGGCGAGGCCCTTCCGGAGGGCGACGATGCCCTCGTCGAGGCGCCCGACCTGCTGGTAGGCGACGGCGAGCCAGAGCCAGACCCTCTGGTCGGCCGCGGGGTCCCGCGCCGCCTCCTCGAGGAGGAGAAGGGCCGCCTCGGGCTTGTTCTCGCGATAGAGGCGCTCGCCCTCGGCCGCGGGACCGCCCGTGTCGGCGGCGAGGGGGCCGGCCGACAGGACGAGGGCGAGGCTGAGGAGGCCCGAAAGGGCTCGAGCTGGGAGGGCCCCGGGATGCGCCCCTTTCATATTCTTCCGTCCTTGCCGCCCCGAGGCGGCGCGAGGTGTCGCAATATTCGCGGATTCGCGTTACACTGTCCTCAAGATACCACAGGACCGCCCCCGCCGTGAGGCCGGGCGGCCGAACGGGAAACGCGATGATCGTCGTGATAGTCATCATCATTCTCGGCGGCGTCGTGGGCTTCTTGAGCTGGTTCATAGTCCGGCTCATAGCCTCGCCGCGCCAGACAAAGGCCGTGGCCGACATGGTCAAGCAGGGCCGTTACCAGGCGGCCATACGCGCCTCCAAGAGCCTCATCGCGAAGGACGGCCGCAACGCCGAGGCGCGCTGGCTCCTCGGCCAGGCCTACCTGGGCGAGGGCAAGCCCGAACTCGCCCTCATGGAATTCAAGCACGTCAACCAACTGGGCGCCTTCGGTCCCGACCTCCCCGAGGGGACCTTCCGCAAGGAGATCGCCGCCCTCTACGAGCGCTTCAACCAGACCGAAGAGGCCTTGAAAGAGCGCATCATGCTCACGAAGATCGAGCCCCGCGAGGCCCGCCACTACCTCGAGGCGGGCCGGCTCTTCGAAGCCAGGGGCAAGACGGAGATCGCCGTCAACCATCTCAGGAAGGCCCTCGAGCTCGACGAGAGGCTGGCCGAGGCCCACCACCTCCTCGCCATGGTCCTCCACCGCTCCAAGCACGACGTCGAGGCCAAGACCGAGTTCGAGGCGGCCATCAAGTGGGATCCCGAGGACTACGAGGCCTTCTACTACATCGGCAAGATCAACAAGGAGAACGGCGACCACACGGCCGCCCTCGTCGCCTTCGAGAAGTCCACGAGAAGCGGCGCCTACAAGATCAAGGCCCTGGTCGAGCGCGGCGGCTGCTACATGAGTCTCGGCAGCATCGACAAGGCCATCCCCGAGCTCGAGCGCGCGGTCAAGATGGTGAAGGACGAGGCGACGACCGAGGCCCTCTACGGCCGCTACTTCCTCGCCATGTGCTACGAGAAGCAGCGGGAGCTCGACAAGGCCATCGAGCAGTGGGAGAAGATCTACACCAGGAAGCCCGGCTTCAGGGACGTCGCCGAGAAGCTCACCCAGTACCAGGAGTACCGGACCGACGACCACATGAAGGACTTCCTCACCTGCGGCCGCGAGGAGTTCATGGAGATCTGCCGCGCCCTCGTCCAGGGGCCGATGAACCTCTCGATCCGGGACGCCGCGGAGATCCAGGGCGGCGCCCAGATCATCGCGGTCGAGAACGACTCGGACAAGTGGATGGGCACCAAGAAGCAACCCCGCCTCATCCGCTTCCTCCGGATCTCCGAGAACGTCGGCGAGCCCGCCCTGCGCGCCCTCCTCGAGCAGATGAAGAAGCTCGGCGTCATGAGAGGTTCCCTCGTGACCAGCTCCTCCTTCTCGAGGCCGGCCCTGGAGTTCGCCGAGAACCGCTCGGTGGAGCTCTTCACGAAGGAGCAGCTCCAGCAGATGCTCGCGAAGATCACCATCGGCACCCCGCCGCCGCGCTGAGCGGCCGATGCGGATCCTCTGCCTTTCCGACCAGGTCGACCCCCTCGTGTACTCGACGCGGATCAGGGAGCGCTTCGGTGAGATCGACCTCGTCCTCTCGGCCGGGGACCTGCCCTTCGAGTACCTCGGCTATGTCGCGACCATGCTCGCCTGCCCCCTCCTCTACGTCGAGGGCAACCACGATCCGGGCCAGGGCTCCATGGGCCGCGCCTGGTCCCGCGACGCGCTCGGGACCTCCTTCGGCATGAGGAACCTGGGCTTCAGGTTCGCCCGCGAGGGCGGAATCTCGATCCTCGGCCTCCCCGGCTCGATGCTCTACAACGGGGGGCCGAACCAGTACAGCGATCTCGGCATGACCCTGCGGCTCCTGGCCCTCGCGCCCCGCCTCCTCCTCCGGCGCCTCTTCCGGGGGAGGGCCGTCGACATCGTGCTGACCCACGCCCCGCCCCGCGGCCTCCACGACCGCGCCGACCTCTGCCACCGCGGTTTCTCGGCCTTCAGCGCCCTGATCCGCTGGCTCGGGCCCGCCTGGTTCGTCCACGGCCACGTCCATCTCTACGACGCCGAGGAGTCCCGCGTGGACCGCTCGGGCCGGACGACCGTCGTCAACGCCTACGGCCACTGGCTCCTCGACACCGAGGCGGGCCCGGAGGGAGGGACATGAGCCACTGGTTCCGGAACCTCGCCGGGGAGGATTTCCAGCGCGCCAGGACGAGGGAATTCCTCTCGAGGGTCTCCTCCCTCGTGGAGCCCGCCCGGGACCACCTCCTGCCCTTCGAGGAGGTCCGAGCCCTCCTCAAGCCCATGGGCGAGGTCTACCGCGGACTCAAGGCCGTACCCGTCGAGCTCATCGTCGGCAGCGAGGGACGGTACCGGGACTTCAACCGGCACTTCCTGCCGCGCCACGAGAGGCTCCGCTCGCGCTGGGTCTCGGTCGACCTCGCGCACTACGAGGAGATCCCCCTCCCGCCCGTGCGGCTCTACGAGATCGGCGGCCTCTACTTCGTGCGCGACGGGAACCACCGGGTCTCGGTAGCGACCCTCCGCGGCCAGACCCATGTCGACGCCGAGGTGACGAGCCTCGACGCGGAGGTGAGGCTGGAGCCCGGCATGACCATCGAGGACCTCCGCGCTTCCGTCATCGCCTGGGAGAAGCGGGACTTCTACTCGGGCACGGGTTTCATCGGCCTCACCGCCGACCCCGAGCTCGATTTCACGAGCCCGGGCCGCTACGACGAGATCCTCGAGCACATCACGGTCCACAAGTACTACATGAACCAGCACACCAAGGGCGAGCTGCCCTTCTGGAGGGCCCTTGTGTCCTGGTACGAGAACGTCTACCAGCCCATCAAGGAGAGTATCGTCGACCTGGACCTCCTCGCGCGCTTCCCCGGACGCACGGTCTCGGACCTCTATGTCTACATCGTGCGCCACTGGGACGAGCTCAAGAGCAAGTACGGCCTCGCGGTGACCGTGGAGACGGCGGCCCGCGACTTCGACCGCCGCTTCGGCCAGGATTTCCTGTCCCGGGCGAGGGTCCTGGCGGGCCGCCTCGTAGGCCGCCTCCTCGGGCGGAAGAACTGAGGGCCTGCCCTACCGATTGACGAGGCGGCCGATTTTGGGTATTTTCTCTGCGGCGAAGGAGTCATCATGGCACAGGTATCGAAGAACGCTCGTACGTCGAGTTCCACCCAGCGGTTCTATTGCCCCTGCGGCGGCGAGGTCAAGATGAAGACCCTCCTGGAAAACGGCAAGATCCGCAACCTCGCCGAGTGCGAGAAGTGCAAGCGCACCGAACGCCGGCCCAGCGAGTTCGTCTGATAGCATCCGGTCTCGGCCAGAAAGGGTCGGATAGCCTTTCCGCGCAGCCCGCGGGACGGTGATCCGGCCCTTTTTCGTTCTCCAGCCCCTCGAGGGGGCGCCCTAGAGGAGGCTCTTCCGCTTCCTCGCCGCCCTGAGGGGCCGGGAGTCCGAGAAGTTCAATCTGATGTCCGCGAGGGCCGCTTCGACGAGGGTGCGTGCCTGTTCCAGGGCGGCCAGGATCTCCTTCTTGCCCTTGGGCGCGGGGAGAAGGGCGAGGAGCCTCACCCGGTAGCTGTGGCGCCCCAGGTTCCGGAATATGTCGCCGAGACTCGCGACCCAGGAGCCGCCGTCGACGGCCGCCACGAGGACGGGAAGGCTCTCGCCCTCGAGGAGCTTGCGGAAGCCCGCCGTGTGGAAGGGTCCGAGCTCCCCCGTCCGGGAGCGCGTTCCTTCGGGAAAGAGTACGGGGCAGAAGCCCTGCTCGCGGCTCCGGCGGCTGAAGGCCTCGAGGCCCTGCATGGTCTGCACGACGCTGCCCGAGCGGCTGATCAGGGCGTGGCCCTGGATGCGGAGACAGCTCGACACGAGGGGAATGCCCTTGCCCAGCTCCTTCTTCGCGACGAAGCGGAGCTTGAGGCGCTGCGGGAGGAGATCCCAGAGCACCGGGATGTCCATGAGGCTCTGGTGGTTCGAGACGAGGATGAAGCGGTCGGGAAGCTCCTCGCCGAGGCGGTCCTCGAGGATGGGTCTCCAATGGCGCCAGGTCGCGAAGACCGAGAAGATGGTCCTGAGGGCCCGCTTCTGCATACGGTCCATCGTCGCCCGGACCCGGCGGGGGAAAACGAGGCCGAGCAGCTGCAGGCGGATGTCGTCGACCGCGAGCTTGCCGACAATGGCGACGACGATCAGGAAGTTGAGCATGGACCCTCTCCTCGGGGCTGGGACAGCCATCGGTTAATTCCTTATACTATGTAAAGGAACCCTTGTGAAGCTCGCCGGTCGTCTTGACAGGGTGGGGCAGGGTCTGCTAGTTTTCCGAGACGGTCGATGATCCGGCCCTGTCCGGTTTATAGTACCTTAACAGCCAGAACGGAGGGTAGTTCCTTTGGCCATGAAGAGCAGCTCGGCAGAGAAGCGCCAGCGCCAGAACGAGAAAAGGCGCATCCAGAACAAGATGGTGAAATCATCCATCCGCACCGCGGCCAAGAAGGTCGTCGTCGCGACCCAGGGCAAGGACAAGACGGCCGCTGAAGCCGCCCTCCTCGACATGATCAAGAAGATCGACACCGCGGCCCGCAAGGGAACGGTCAAGAAGAACGCCGCCGCGCGCAAGAAGTCGCGCATGCAGCTCCTCGTCAACAGGCTCGGCGCCTGAGGCCCGGGAGGCCGGCGCTCCACGAGGCCGACCGGACCTTGGCCCGAAAGCCCTTTTCCGGCATAAGGGAATCGTCCCCGCCCACGGGGCAGAGAGAGGATCATGGCAGGTAAAGTGACGAAGGCCGAGCTCATCGAGGCTCTCCACGCTTCATCGGCGCTCAACCGCAAGGACATCCACGGTCTCATCGATTCGCTTTTCGAGGAAATCAAGGGAGCGATCCTTCAGGGGAAGACGGTCGAGCTGCGCGGCTTCGGCACCTTCGAGGTCAAGCTCCGCAAGGGGCGCAAGCGGGCCCGCAATCCCAAGACAGGCGCCATCGTCTCGGTGGAAGACCACGGCGTGGCCTCCTTCCGCCCGGGCCGCGAACTCAAGCGCGCTGCCTGGGACATCAGGCCCGACTCCGACCCCACCTGAGACCCGGTCTCCCCTCACCAGTCCCCTTCCCGCACGGTCCCGCCTCCCGCGTTGACAATCGCCGCCCGCCATGGGAAGATCGGTCGTCGGCCATCCCGCCGGCCTCATCATTCCCAAAGGGCAACGGACGGTAGCATGGACAGCAAGAAGCGCATCCTTCTCGTCGACGACGAGCAGATCAACCTGGAATTCTTCGACGTGATGCTGTCCAAGCTCGGCTTCGAGATCCGCAAGGCGGACAACGGGATCGACGCCCTCGACATCGTTAAGCGCTGGAAGCCCGACCTCGTCATCCTCGACAATGTCATGCCCCGCCTCTCCGGCTGGGAGGTGACGCGCCTCCTCAAGACGAGCCCGGAATACCAGGAATGCGCCGACATCCCCATCATCATGTTCTCGGCCATGGACGACGTGAAGGACAAGGTGGAGGGCCTCGAGCTCGGCGCCGACGACTACATCACGAAGCCCTACAACTTCAGCGAGGTCCTGGCCCGCATCCGTGCCATCCTCCGCACCCATGAACTCGTGGGGCAGATCGAGCGCCGCGAGGAGAGGATGCGCATCACCGAGGAGATCTCGGGCAGGCTCGACGCCTACGTCGAGGGCCTGCGCAAGCCCCTCGAGACCCTCCTCGCCGCCTCGGGAGGCGTCGCCACGGGAACCGCCGGGGCCGAGGGCTTCGCGCAGTCGGTGCGAAGTTCCACCGAGTCGGCCCTCGCCGAGCTTGACGAGCTCCAGAGGTCGGTAGCATCATTGCGCGAGGAAGCCGCCAAGCTCAAGCGCCAGGAGACCGCCCTGCCCGCCCTCAAGAAGAACCTGCGGTCATGACGGATTTCCATCGGAGGGTCCCGTGATCACCGAGGAGAAGAAGAAAGTCCTTTCCCTCTTCGCCGAAGGCCGCAAGCTCTACAAGATGATGGACTTCCCCGGGGCCAAGAAGTACTTCGGGGAGGCCCTCAAGACCGATCCCGCCGACGGTCCCTCGAAGATCTACTACCTTCGCTGCCAGCACTACATCGAGAACCCGCCGCCGGAGGACTGGGACGGCGTCTGGGTGATGAAGACGAAATGAGCGGCGACTGATGGCCAAGCCCCGGAAGAGCGAACCCGAGTATCTCATCACGACCACCCTGGGGGCCGAGACCGGATTCTCCGGCACCCTGCGCTTCAGCAACTCCCTCAAGATCAAGGGCAGCTTCCGGGGCGAGATCGAGGCGACCGGCCGCCTCTACGTGGACGTCGACGCGATGGTCGAGGCGCGGCGCATCGTCGCGACGAGCGTCGTCATCGGCGGCACGGTGCGCGGCGACATCGAGGCGCCCGACCGCGTCGAGATGCTGTCCACCGCCAAGGTCTACGGCAACGTGCGGACCGCGAGGCTCAGGATCGCGGATGGCGTCATCTTCGAGGGAGCCTGCGAGATGATCCGGGAACCTTCGACCTTCACTCCCTTCGCGACACAATCCCGCCCCGCCGCGGAGGAATGAAAGAGGCGAAAACAGCGGGTGCGGCCCGCTTTTTGTCCGCTTCCGGCCCCGTGATTGACAAGGGTAGGGGGCGGGTCTATAGTGCAGGGGTCATCCGATGGCGGGCAGCCGCTGTCGATCGTCTATCCTCGACGAGGGGAAGGACGATCGGCCGCAGGAACGCGGATCCCGAACGGCGACGGCCTCCGAACCACGCGCCACGCCGATCCGGACCTTAGCGCGACGACGCCGGCTCCGAAGGCCCCGACACCAAGAATCCCCACAGAGAAACACATCGAAGGCCCTTCGACGGCCGATCGACTTGATACCAGGGAGAGCCCATGGCCATTATCCGCAAACGAAGAACCGTCGAGGCAGAGGGCGGCGAGTATCCGGGACAGGAGACACAGCCCGGTTTGCAGCTTCCCGACGCCGAAGGCCCGATCGAAGGCGAGAGCGCCGACGAAGGCGAGGCCGACGATTTCGAACCTGCGATCGCCGAGGAACAGGGCGAGACGGAGCTCGGTGGCGAGCTCTCCGCCGAGAACGGCGACGACGGCGAGCCACGGTCGCCCGCGCGGATCAAGGTCAGACGAAAGGTGCCCCGGGCCGATGCCGGAGCGCCGGGCCCCGAGGCCCCTCCCCTCCCCCCGGGCAGCGGAAACGGAAACGGAAACGGCAGCGGCTGGAGCGGCCGCGCCTTCGCGGGCCCCGACCGCGAGCCGGGCTTCGTGCGCAGGCAGGAGAGCTTCGAGCGCAATCCCGTCGAGAGCGCCCAACCCGAACCCGGATCGGCGCGTCCCGACCTCGCCGAGAGCCGCGCCCGCCTCTCGATCAACGACCTCACCGAGATGGGCCTCAAGGAGCTCCGCGACCTCGGCTCGAAGTACGGCATCAACCACGAGGAGATGATCGCCTACAAGAAGCAGGAGCTCATCTTCTACATCCTGAAGGCCCACACCGACCGCGGCGGCATCATCTACGCCTACGGCTCCCTCGAGATCCTGCCCGACGGCTACGGTTTCCTGCGCAGTCCGCAGAATTCCTATCTTCCCGGCACCGACGACATCTACATCAGCCCGAGCCAGATCCGCCTCTTCAACCTGAAGACGGGCGACACGGTCTACGGCCAGATCCGCAGCCCCAAGGAGGGCGAGCGCTTCTTCGCCATGCTCCGCGTCGAGCAGGTCAACTTCGACGAACCGGCGGTCGCGCAGAACCGCATCCCCTTCGAGAACCTCACCCCCCTCTACCCGAACTCGCGCCTCAACCTCGAGACCGACACCAAGGAGATCTCGACCCGGGTCATCAACCTCTTCTGCCCCATCGGCAAAGGCCAGCGGGCTCTCATCGTCTCCCCGCCCCGGACCGGCAAGACCATCTTGATGCAGAAGATCGCCAACGCGATCACCGCCAACCAGCCCGAGGTCTACCTCATCGTCCTCCTCATCGACGAGCGACCGGAGGAGGTCACGGACATGGAGCGCACCGTCAAGGCCGAGGTCATCTCCTCGACCTTCGACGAGCAGGCGACGCGCCACGTCCAGGTGGCCGAGATGGTCCTCGACAAGGCCAAGCGCCTGGTCGAGCACGGCAAGGACGTCGTGATCCTGCTGGACTCGATCACCCGTCTCGCGCGCGCCTACAACCAGACCGTCCCCACGAGCGGCAAGATCCTCTCGGGCGGCGTGGACTCCAACGCCCTCCACAAGCCCAAGCGCTTTTTCGGCGCGGCGCGCAACATCGAGGGAGGCGGCTCCCTCACCATCATCGCCACCGCCCTGGTCGATACCGGCTCGCGCATGGACGAGGTCATCTTCGAGGAGTTCAAGGGCACGGGCAACATGGAGATCAACCTCGACCGCCGGCTCTCCGACCGACGTCTCTTCCCCGCCATCAACATCAAGAAATCGGGGACGAGGAAGGAGGAGCTCCTCCTCTCGGAGGAGGAGCTCCAGAAGATCTGGGTGCTGCGCAAGGTCATCAACCCGATGGAGGACACGGAGATCATGGAGCTCCTCATCGACCGGATGATGAAGTCCAAGAACAACGACGCCTTCCTCCGCTCCATGAACACCCCCATGGGCGGTGATTGACCAAGGCTGAGAGTATCGGTATCTTATGAGACTTGCGAGGCGCAGGCCTTCGGCCGTAGTGAAAGCGAGCCTCGCGGCGTCGTACCCTAAGGGCGACGTATTTCAAGGGAGTGAGGTTTCGTCGCACGCGACGGGACTTCATGCGGCGCCCGCGGGCGTCGCGAAGGCACAGCGAGGCAGGATATGAAGTCGAACACCCATCCCAAGTACGAGACCACCACGATCACCTGCGCCTGCGGCAGCGTCATCGAGACCCGTTCGACGGTGAAGAACATCCAGGTGGAAATCTGCTCCGCCTGCCATCCCTTCTTCACCGGCAAGCAGAAGCTCGTCGATACCGCCGGGCGCATCGAGCGCTTCAACAAGAAGTACGGAATCAAGGCCGCCGTCGAGAAATAGGCGATGGAAGCGGGCTTCTGGCCCGAAGCGCCGGCTCCCCCGGCACTGGAACCGCCCCGGCCTCCACGGAGGTCGGGGCGTTTTTTATCTCCGCGCCCCCGGCCCGGGGGACAGTCACCGCCTCTCGGAAGCCCTCGCTTGCCAAGTATGACAACCTAGCGCATTATGTCACGCAGTCGAGAACCCAGGAGTGTCCATGAACAGCCACGGAAGCCAGGCCTATGCCTACCCCCTCCTCATCAAGAACATCCTTCTCTCGCCCCTGGCGGACAATCCCGACCGCGAGATCGTCTATCGGGGTCAGCTCCGTTTCACCTATCGCCAGTTCCGCGAGCGGGTGGCCAGGCTGGCGGGGGCCCTCCTCGCCCTCGGGATCAAAGAGGGGGACACGGTGGCCGTGATGGACTGGGATTCGCACCGCTACCTCGAGTGCTACTTCGCGATCCCCATGATCGGCGCCGTCCTCCATACCATCAACGTCAGGCTCTCGGCCGAGCAGATGGCCTACACGATCGGCCACGCCGAGGACGACCTCATCCTCGTGAACGCGGACTTCATCCCCCTCCTCGACGCCATCAGGGGGCGCCTGGACACCGTCAAGAACTATGTCCTCCTCCGCGACGAGGAAGGGGCGGCTTCCACGGCCCACGGCCTCGATTTCGCCGGCGAGTACGAGGAGCTCCTTGCGAAGGCGAGCCCCCTCGCGGACTATCCCGACTTCGACGAGAACACCCGCGCGACCACCTTCTTCACCACGGGCACGACGGGTCTTCCGAAGGGTGTCTACTTCTCGCACCGCCAGATCGTCCTCCACACCATCTCGGCCCTCGCGGCCCTGGCGGCGGCCCCGGGCGGCGCGAGCTTCCACCGCGAGGACGTCTACATGCCCATCACGCCGATGTTCCACGTCCACGCCTGGGGCATCCCCTTCGTCGCCACCATGCTCGGGGTCAAGCAGGTCTACCCGGGCAAGTACATTCCGGCCAGGCTCCTCGCCCTCATCGGGTCGGAGGCCGTGACCTTCTCGCACTGTGTCCCCACCATCCTCGCGATGCTCATCAAGGATCCCACGAGCACCCAGGTGGACCTCTCGCGCTGGAAGGTGATCATCGGGGGCTCGGCCCTGCCCAAGGCCCTCTGCCTCGAAACCCTGGCCCGCGGTGTGGATGTCTTCGCGGGCTATGGCATGTCCGAGACCTGCCCCGTCCTCTCCATCGTCCAGCTCTCGCCCGCGGACCTCGCGACTTCCCGCGAGGAGCAGGTGGACAGGCGCGTCCGCACGGGCAACCCCATTCCCTTCGCCTCCATCCGGGTGGTGGACGCCCAGGGAAGGGACCAGCCGGCCGACGACAAGAGCGCCGGAGAGATCGTCGTGCGCGCCCCCTGGCTGACCCAGGGCTACCTCAAGGACAGGGCCAACTCCGACCGGCTCTGGGAGGGAGGATGGCTGCATACGCAGGACGTCGCGGTCAGGGACGCCCGCGGTTCCCTCCGCATCACGGACCGACTGAAGGACGTGATCAAGGTCGGCGGCGAGTGGCTCTCCTCCCTCGAGATCGAGGACATCGTGCTCGCCCATCCCGCTGTCGCCGAGGTGGCGGTGATCGGCAAGGTCGACGCCAAGTGGGGCGAGGTGCCCCTCGCCGTCATCGTACGCAAGCCCGGCCAGGAGGTCTCCGGTCATCGGCTCATGGAGCACCTCAAGGGCTACATCGAGAAGGGCATCCTTCCCCGCGAGGCGATTCTCACGAGGGTCGAGTTGGTGGACGCCCTGCCCATGACCGGAGTCGGGAAGGTGAACAAGGCCGCCCTCCGCGAGAAACTGGGCGCCTCACAGGATGGCTCGAGGGCTTGATCGCCGAAATCCTTGAAGCCTCCGGACCAGTGACCTAGAATTGGCACAGCCTGTACATCAAGGAGAGTTGCATGACTGTCCCAGCCTGCCGCCCTGTCCGGTCCTGGTTCGGACCCCTCTTCGCCCTCATCCTTGTCCTCGCGACCGCCTCGATGCTCGGCGCCCAGGGCCTTCCCGCCGGTGCAGCCGCCTCGAACGGACCCGCCGGTGTCAAATGGGTCGGAGGCAACCGCGAAAGCCCGCTCATGAACCCGGGGCTCGCATGCATCGACTGCCATTCCAGGGGCGAGGGACCACGCTTCCCCGTCGCCGGCACCGTGTATTCGAATTTCGGGGAGAAGGACCTCGATTTCGGGGTCGAGGGAGCCTACGTGCTGATCACCGACTCCAAGGGCCAGGTGCTCAAGCTGCCGACCAACAAGGCCGGCAATTTCTTCGCGGCGCGGAGCGCGGTTCTGGCCTTCCCGATCACGGCCAAGGTCAGCTTCAACGGCAAGGAGAGGGCTATGTACTCGCCCCAGGCCACGGGCGACTGCAATCGTTGCCACGGCGCCAAGGGCGTCAACGGAGCGCCGGGGCGCGTCGCCATCCCCTGAACCGTCTGTCTTCTCAGGGAGCCCGCTCGAGATCCGAGAGGATGGCCGCGAGCCTCCGCGCGGCGCGGCCGCGGTGCGAGACGAGGTTCTTCTCCTCCATCGTGAGCTCGGCGACGCTCTTGCCGAGGGCCGGGAGCCAGACCACGGGATCGTAGCCGAAGCCGCCCGTGCCGCGGCCCTCGCGGAGGAGCTCGCCGGGGCAGGTCTCCTGCACGAGAAAGAAGCGGTCCTCGCCCAGGACGAGGGCCAGGGCGCAGACGAAGGCGCAGGCCCTGTCCTCGAAAGCCGCGCAGTTCGCGAGGAGGAGGGCGTTGCGCTCCCCGGCCTCGAGCTTGCGCCGCGCGTCCTCGGAGCCGTAGCGGGCCGAGAGGATGCCCGGAGCGCCGCCGAGGGCCCTGACCGAGAGGCCCGAGTCATCGGCCAGGGAGGGCCGGCCGGTCAGGTCGAAGAGGGCCCGGGCCTTCTTGAGGGCGTTCTCGAGGTAGGTACGACCGTCCTCTTCGACATCAAAGGCCGGGTGGCCGACTTCTGCGGGCCTGAAGAGGCGATGGCCGGGCAGGAGGGGGCCGAGCTCGACGAGCTTGTGGGCGTTTCCGGTGGCGACGAGGAGTTCCATGGTGGGAGACTAGCCCGCGCCTCGGTGCCGAGGCAAGGCTCCCCGTATTCGCGCTTGAGGCAATGGATGCCCGAATCCACCGTGCCCTTGGGAATGTGGAGGATGCGCGCGACGACGGAGTTGGGCACGAGGGGCCGGAAGCGGGAGAGTTCGGCGAGGGCGGCCTCGTGCTCGCTCCGGGCGCGGGCCAGGGCCTCCGCGAGCTCGCGGCGCCGGGTTTCCTCGGTTTCGGTGGCGAGGCGCGCCTCGATGACGCGTTGCGCGGTCCAGGACCGGTCGCGACGGAGGGCGATGCGCTCGAAGCGGCAGCGCTCTCCCTCGAGGAAACGGCGGGCATGGGCGAGGGCCCGGGCGAGATAGTCCTCGGGCAGTCCGGTGCAGCGCGCAAGGAGGGTGGTCTCTCGGTCGCCCGCGTCCCAGGCGCATTTGAGAAAAAGGAAGACCAAGCGGTTGAGCCGGGCCCTGCGATGACGGCGCGAGTCGCTCTGCGGCCTCGCCACTCCGTCCCGAACCTCGGGTCTCGCGACGAGGGAGGGAGGGAGCCCCAGGTCCGCGGCCTCCTCGTCGAGGCGGGCCTCATAGCCGAGTCGCACGGCTCCTTCGCAGGCGCATTCGCGCTCGCGGCTCTTGCGCCGAGTGCGCCTCCGGCTTTTCGCGATGAAATTGAGGCTGGAAAGTACGTAGGCGTCGAAGGTCGAACCCCGTTCCTCGTAGCGCTCGAGGAGGGCGCCTATCCTGTCCTTGCTGCCGAGGAGGGCCTCGGCCGCGTCGTCTTCGTCGTCGAAGCCGAAGGCCCGCGGTCGCCGGTAGATTCGCCCAGCCAATTCCCCGAGAAAGCGCTCCCTCCCCCCGGGGACCGTCCTCCACTCGCGCCACATCCGGTCCAAGTCCTCTTCTCTCATGCTGGCCTCCTCGCGGAGGCAACAAAGCAGGGACTGTGCCAGTCCGGGCGGAGGAGGACCGGGGCGAAGGGGACTCGGGGGCTAAAGAAAGCTAGGGGAAAGATTTGCGCACGACGTTTTTCGACTCCCCCGGAGACAGGCGCCTTGGTCCGAGGAGGAGTCGTTACCTTCGTTTACAAAAAGCCCTCGTCCTTGAAGGAGGACTCGAAGGCCCCGATGAGCTTGTCCCGCACCTCGTCGATGCTGCCCTTGATGAGGAGGCCGGCGGCAAGGCGATGCCCGCCGCCGCCGAAGCGGGCCGCGATCGAACCCACGTCCACCCTCTCCAGGGAGCGGAGCCCCACGGTGCAATCGGCGGGGCTCTCCTGCCTGATGATCATGGCGGACTCGCAGCCCGACACCGACAGGAGGAGCTGGTACAGCATGTCCGAATCGCGGCTCGCGAGGCCGTAGCGCTGCTGGTCGTCGAGGGTGACGTGGGAGACGAGGAGGTGGCCGTCGAAGTGGGGTTCCGTGCGGGCCAGGATCTCGCCCATGAGTTTGCGGGAGAAGAGGGTCTTGCCGCCGTTCATCATCGCGAAGGCCTTCTTGGGCGAGGCGCCCGCGGCCACGAGACGGGAGGCGACCTGCCAGATCTCCGAGGAGCCCTCGTCGAGGTGGCGCCAGTAGCCGGTGTCGGTGCAGAGCCCGAAGAAGAGGAGTTCGGCCTCTTCCTTCGTCGGCCGGTCGCCCCTGGCCTCGATGAGGGCGTTGACCAGGACGGTGACGGAGGGCGCCTTGTCGTCGATGTAGAGGACATCACCCTGGGCTTCGCCCGAGGCGTGATGGTCGATGAAGGCCAGGGGGACTTTGGGGAGGCTTTCGGCGATCGAGCCGATGCGCGAGAGGCTCGAGCAGTCGACGACGATGGCGGCCGCCCGCTCGACAGCCCGCTCGGCCGGCACGACCGAGAGGAAGCGGTGTTCGAAGGGGAGGATCTCGGTACGCGTGAAGGGTCCGGCCGAACAGAGGGAGACGGTCTTGCCGAGTCGGCGGAGCCAGGATCCCAGGGCGAGCTGGGAACCGACGCAATCGCCGTCGGGCTCCTTGTGCCCGATCACGTAGAAGGCGCCATGGTCGTCGATGAAATCGAGGAGGGCCTTGGGAACGCTTTTCATGATGCCCCGCAGAGGAGGAACTCCGACTGGGGACGGCGCCCCGAGACCCGGGGCTTTCCGTCCAGGATGTAGACGTCGATCTCGGTGCGGAGACCGAAGTCATCGAAGTAGAGCCCGGGTTCGACGGAGAAGCAGGCTCCCTCGACGAGACGTCGCAGGTCGGGGAACTCGACCGAGTCGAGATTGGCGCCGGAGCCGTGGACCTCGACGTCGATGCCGTGGCCGGTGCGATGCCTGAGGGCCTTCTGGTAGCCCGCGCCGACGAGGGAGGAGCGGACGTGGGCGTCGACCTCGGCGCCCGTGGCCGACTCTCCGGCCGCGTCCTTGGCGGCGAGGTAGCTCACCGCGGCGTCGCGGGCGGCGATGAGGGCGGCGAAGGGTGCCCTGGCCTTTTCCGGTGCCTTGGTGCCGAAGATCCCGAGCCACGAGATGTCCGCGTACACGGCGCCGGGCCGCGCGAACTTGGCCCAGAGATCCAACTGGACGACCTCGCCCTCGGCGAAGCGGCGGTCCGTGGCGGGATCGGGGGCGAAGTGGGGGTCGTTGCTGTGGGGGCCGGAGGCGACGATGGGCGGATGGTCGGTTTCCATGCCGAAGTCCCTGAAGAGCCCGAGGATCCAGGACTGGACCTCGACTTCGGTGACCGCCTCGCCCTTCCTGTATCGCGCCTCGATCCGGGCCCATACTCGTTCCACGATCTCGTAGAGCCTGTCGGCCGCCTCCTCGTGGCTCCGGCGCCCCGCCTCGTCGAGGAGGCCCAGGAGCCTCTGGATGAGGGAATCGCCCGGGACGAGGACGAGGCCCGCCTTCTCGAGGAGGAGGGCCGTGCCGTGGTCGAGGGTGGAGACGGCGGCGACCGTCTCGGACCAGTGGACCCCGACCCGCTTGCCCGCGAAGGCGGCGAGCAGGGCCTCGAGGCCGGCCCGCGAGGAATAGCGGTGGAGGTCGCCGGGGAGGGAATCGAGGGCTCCCGGCTCCACCCCGTGGACGATTTTCTGGGCTTCGCCCTCGGCGGGAACCAGGTAGAACCAGTAGCGGCTGTTCGTGCTGTCGCCTGGCAGGCCGAGGATGCGGTCGGCCAGGGCGTCGCGATGGTGGAAATTGCAGAAGAGCCAGTAGTCGAGACCCTCGGCGGCGACGGCCGCGCGGAGTCGCTGGAGATCGATCATGGGTGGAACTTTCCTTTCGGGCGGCGCCCGCGGGGACGGTCTCGACCGGCAGCCCCCGCGACGGATCGTCCCCGGGCGGGACGAAGACGGCGGCGCCGCGCACCGCCACTATACAGGAGGCAAGGCTTCCGGGGAAAGGCTCAGTACTTGATCTGCGGCTCCGTGAAGCCTTCGAACTTGCCGGCGCCCTCGGCCTGGCTCAGCTGGCCCCAGCTGAGGTCCTTGATGGAGGTCTTCACGCAGAGCTTGAGATGATCGAACTTCCCGTCTCTGTAGTAGACCATCACGAAGGGAAAGGCGCTGTCGTTGCCCCGGATAAGCTCGGCCTTGCCGCCGGGCACGAACCAGGTGATGGGGATGTACAACTCGGCCACGTTGGCGGCGCCCTTCCGGTAGAGGATCTTGTAACCGTCGGAATGGGAGAAGACCTTCACCACGTCGAGCCGGACGGGATAGAGGGACGAGTCCTCGGCGGCGAGGGCAAGGGTGAAGAGGCCGAGACAGAGCAAGGCGAAAAGGACGACGATCCTTCGTTTCATGCATTCCTCCATGGTGTCGGTGAAAGCATAAAAGCGCCGGAGGGGCTTTGCAAGCCTCGATCGGTCGGGACTCGCGCGGCGGGGCCGGGAGGGATAGGATGCCCCATGCCCCCGGATCGCAAGCAAAGCCGCCTCGCCGAGGCCCTGGCCCTCCTCAGCCCCCTCTGGCCGGAGGCCCGCCCCCTCCTCGATTTCAGGAACTGCTTCGAGCTCCTCGCGGCAGTCATGCTTTCGGCCCAGTGCACGGACGAACAGGTCAACCGCGTGACCCCCGCCCTTTTCGCCGCCTGGCCCGACGCCGCCTCGATGGCCTCCGCGCCCCTCGGGGAGGTGGAGACCGTCATCCACAGCGTGGGGTTCTTCCGCACCAAGGCCCGGCACCTCGTCCAGACCGCCGCCCTCCTCGTCGAGCGCCACGGGGGGCGGGTGCCCGACAGCATCGACGAGCTCGTCACCCTGCCGGGCGTGGGCCGGAAGACCGCCAACCTCGTGGTCTCCGGCTGCTTCGGGAAGCCCGGCATCATCGTCGACACCCATGTCCTCCGCGTGTGCCTCCGCCTCGGCATCGCCGACAAGGCGGATCCGGGCCTCGTCGAGCGCGAGATCGCGGCCCGTGTCGCGAGCGGGGACTGGACGAGGCTCTCCCACGCCCTGAACCGCCACGGCAAGCATGTCTGCACGGCGAGGACCCCGGCCTGTCCCGCCTGTCCCCTGGCCGGACTCTGCCCGAGAAAGGGGCTCCCGGCGGCGAAACGAAGGCCCGCCTGAAGCGAGGAGGCTCAAGACGGGCGTTCCTTCTTCATGGAATGTGACGACCCCGTGGCCGAGCTCGCGCGCGAGCGATTCGGAATCCCCCATCTCCATCCCCTCCAGCGCCTCGTCATCGCCAATATCCTCGAGGCGGCCGCCCCAGCTCGGATCGGGGAAGGGGGAGAGGAGGAGACGGACCGGCCCCCTCCCCGCCAGCTCGTCCTCCTACCGACGGGGGCCGGAAAGTCCCTCTGCTTCCAGCTCCCCGCCCTCCTTCTCCCCGGGCCGACCCTCGCGGTCTATCCCCTCCTCGCGCTGATGGAGGACCAGAGGAGAAGGTTGGACGAACTCGGAATCGGCTGCGTCGTGTTCAGGGGCGGCCAGCCCGGGGAGGAGCGGGAAAAGGGCCTCGAGGACCTCGCCGCGGGCCGGTCACGCGTCGCCCTGGCCAATCCCGAGGTCCTCGCCGGCGGCGCCCTGTCCGACAGGTTGGCCGAACTCGGCATCGCCCACCTCGCCATCGACGAGGCCCACTGCGTCTCCGAGTGGGGCGAGAGCTTCCGGCCCGCCTACCTCGGCCTCGGCGAGCTCGCCGAAAGGCTGAAGCCCGCCATGGTGTCGGCCTTCACCGCGACGGCCAGCCCCCGGGTGGTCGAGGCCGTCACCCGCCACCTCTTCGGCGGCAGGGAGTGGCGCCTCGTCCAGGGCAACCCCGACAGGCCCAACATCGCCAACGCGGTCCTTCCCACCCTCTCCCGGGCGCGAAGCCTTCTCCGCCTCCTCGGAAGCGAGGCCCGTCCCCTCATCGTCTTCGCCTCTTCGAGACGGGGCGTCGAGAACATCGCCGGCTTGATCAGGCAGGAGCTGCCCGATCTCGATCTCCGTTTCTACCATGCCGGCCTCGAGAAGGCCGAGAAACGCGCGGTCGAGGCCTGGTTCCTTCCGAGCGAGGAGGGGGTTCTGGTGGCGACCTGCGCCTACGGAATGGGTGTCGACAAGAAGAATGTAAGGACGGTGATCCACTGGGAGCTCCCGGGCAGCGTCGAAGCCTACGTGCAGGAGGCCGGGAGGGCCGGCCGCGACGGGGGTCCCGCGCGGGCCCTTCTCCTCGCGGGGGCCGACGAGGAGGAGAGGTCGGCCAGGCTGGCCGGAGGGGCGGAGGGGCGGAAACGTGAAGGCTTGCTCGCCTGGTCCCGCTCGAAAGAAGGCTGCCGCCGCGAGGGTCTCCTCGCCCTTCTCGGCTCCGAACTCGAGGGAAGCTGCTCGGGCTGCGACCGCTGCGCGGAAGAGGCGGCGACGGATTTCGAAGGCGCCGCGGAGATCCTCGCCTTCCTCGCGGCCAACCCGCGCCGCTACGACCTCGGAGAGGCCCTGGCCCGGCTCGCGGACCAGGCGCGGGGCGACCCTCCCCTCTCCGCCGGCCTCGGTCTTCTCGGAGCCTGGGCGCGGGACGAGATCGCCGAGGCCCTCCGCGCCCTGGCGCGCCTGGGCCGGATCCGCGTCCGCGACGACCCGCCCTGGAAGGGGAGGCTCGAGATTCCGCGCCGCAGGCTCCCTCGCGCGGCTGCCAGGCGGCTCCGCCCCGTGCTATACTCGGCCCCCTCCGGAGGAGGACGAGCATGGCCCGCGACAACTGGATCATCGACGCCGACAACTTCAACCTGAACACGGGCAAGGACATCCTCCTCCTCAACGACGAGATGCTGGGCTTCCTCGACAGGGATAACACGATCCAGTCCTTCGTCATCGCGACGAAGGGCATCGGGAAGACCATCCTCCTCAAGCTGAAGCGCGAGGCGATGGCCAGCTTCGTGATGATCCCCGAGAGCGGCATCGACAAGTTCGCCTTCTCGGACAACCTGAGCCGCGACTCCGTAGAGCTCTTCCAGGACCTCCACAACATCGAGTCCATCTGGTCGATCGCCATAATTCTGGCCGTCCTGGGGCGGGTGAACCACCGCTTCGACGAGGGCCAGCTCTGCCACTTCCTTTCGGGGCTCTACGCCGACCGCCGCGTGGGGACGGTCTCGGAGTATTTCAGCCACCTCATCCACGCCGACCGGGACGACTTCTTCCGCTCCAAGGCCGACCTCGAGTCGACCCTGGTGCCGGTCTACAAACGCGCCGTGAGCTCGCCCATCGCGATCTTCATCGACAACATAGACGAGTATTTCAACCGCCACCTCGACCCCGGAACGGCAGAGAGCGTCACGGGCGTCCTCGAGCCCGAGCTCTGGTACACTTCGCAGATGGGCCTAGTTCTGAGCTTCTTCAACCTGCACAAATTCAACCACCACGTCAGGCTCTTCGCCTCGATCCGCAAGGAGGCCCTCCTCCGCTACAAGAGACAGCAGGTCCTCTTCCAACAGGTGAGCGAGAGGACCCTCGACCTCCGCTATTCGCGGCTCGAGCTCGAGCGGATTTACGTCAACAACGTCCAGCGCGAGCCCAAGGACCGCTTCGTCGCGCCGGAGCGGGCAGCCAAGGCGCCGATCGCGGCCTGGTTCGGTTTCGGCACCATCCGGCACAAGCAGGTCAACAACACCGAGGACCTCTTCCAGTACCTCGTGCGGCACACCCTGTCGCGACCGCGCGACCTCATGCAGATCGGCAAGGCCCTCTCCAGGCTCGCGCCCCAGGAGAGGAGCCAGGACTCGGTCAGGAAGGTCGTGGGCGAGGTCTCCATCGACATCGTGACCACCTATCTCTCGGAGGTCAGGCCCCACATCAAGCCCCTCGACTTCCCGCGCCTCCTCGGCCTCATCGATACGAACGCCCTGACCCACGACGCGCTCAAGGCGATCTGCTGCGAGTACAACACGACCGGCCCCGAAGGCGCCGCATCCCGCTCGAGGCAGGGACTGGCGGTGCTGCGGGAGACCGATCTCGAGGCCATGGACTGCAGGACCTGCGGGGGCACCCACGTGTTCTGCACCCTCTACAAGATCGGGCTCCTCGGCCACGTGGTGAGCGACGGCTCGAAGCGGACGAGGATCCAGAAATTCTGCCTGCCCGGCGAGAAGACCTTCGAGGGCGACGGCGTCCTTCCCGACTCCGATCTCTACCTCGTGCACCCCATCCTCAACTCGATGATCATGGAGCGGAACCGGACCTACATCGGGAACCGCGACAAGCGGAACATCGTGGGAGACGGGCTTCTATGGGCCATCGAGGACGAGACGAAGGCCACGAAGCGGAAGTACTGTGTCCTCAAAGCGGACGTCTGCGGCTTCTCGAAGGTGATGGACCAGGGTGCGGCCCGCACCCTCGCGGTGAAGAAGAAGTTGGCCGAATTCGCGACGCCCGAGCGCCTCGGCTGCGAGCACGTGACCTACTCGGAGGGAGACTCCATCTCGATCGTGGAGAAGGGGGCCGACAGGATCTCCGACGCGGCCTTCCAGATCCTCGACCTCGTGCGCAAGCTGGGCCTCGAGGTCCGCGTCGCCCTCGACTGCGGCCCGATGACCATCGAGGGAAGGCCCGAGGGCGGCGGGGTCGGGATGACGGGAAGCCCCTTCCTCGTGAGCGCCCGGGTCGAACCCCTCGTCGAGGCCAACCAGATCTGGTGCACCGAGGCCTTCCGGAAGGAGCTCGAGCGCGGCGTGAACATCTACGAGGTCGTGGACCTGGCCGAGGACCTTCCCCCCAGCCTCGTGGCGAAGAAAACCGAGGAGGGTTTCTCGATCGGGAAACAGGGACAGAAAGAGCTAAAGATGAGGCTGTTCAGGCTCAAGAGGGATTAGCGAGCCGAGGGACCGTCGCGACCAGAGGGTGGCGGAGCGCAGGAAGACCAGGCCGGTTCGCTTCCAACCCTGGAATCCGAGGCCGGCCCTGGTCGACAGCCGCCCGAGGAATGCCTCTCGGGCAAGGGCGCCTTCGATGGCGAGGGGAGCCCCGAGGAGGGTCATCTCCTCGCCGTCCTCCAGGAGGAGGCTGTCGATGCCGGGCCTGAAGTCGAGGGGATCGTCCATCCGGCGCCAGGGGCCGAAGAGGCAGAGCTCGAGGGAGAGCCGCGACCGCTCATCGGCCGTCACGGGGAGATTGCGGGGATCCTCGGCCGCCCTTTGCGCGCAGTACCCGACGGCGGCTGTCGGGTCGGAGAGGTTCCCGCCGAGATAGAAATTCCCGCGCTCCCCTCCCTCCCTCGAAATGCGTATCGCGAGACTCGGCCCCCCGGCCTCCCTCTCCGGCGTCGGCAGGCTCTCGCCCCGCCAGGCGGCTTCGAGGGAAGCCGCGGCCGCGGCGAGGAGGCCTTCTATCCTTTCGCTAGGGTAAGCCTTCTCGAGGGCCAGGAAATCCTCGTCGCGCCAGCCCGCGATGGCGGCCCTGGCCGAGGCATCGCCGGCCCGAAGGCCGAGACCGAGGAGGGTGGAGCGGAGGCGCGCCGGGGGAGAGGCCCAGATGCCCGCGGCGGGCCAGAAGGCCTCTCCTCCGCGCTGGAAGCTGTCGGCCTTCTCTTCCCAGCGCCGCCAGGAGAGACCCTCTTCGGCGCCCTCGGGCCGGGCATCGTGGGGACCGGCCTCGAGGAACCAGCGCGCGTCCCTCATCGAGGCCCCGAAGCCTCTCGCAAAGGCATCGAACCAGGTCCAGGCCGCGGCCGCATCCCCGTCATAGGCCGCCGAGAGGCAGAGCGTGAGAAGAGCGGGCCGCCGCCGCCCGACCCAGGCGACGATCTCGCCGAGAAAATCCTCGGGAGAGGCTCCGGGGTCGTGGAAGAGAATGTCTAGGTCGAGGCTGACGACGAGGGGAGCATCGAGGCTCGTCTCCGCCAGGTCATGCCAGTCGGCCAGACTGACGCGGCCCGCGAGAGCGGAGGCCTCCCTCGGCGAGAAGGAGGAGAGCTTTTGACGGAGCCAGGCCATCCTGGCACTTCGATCCGACGGAGCGAGGTCGCGACCCGAGACCCAGAGCACGCGGGAAACCAGGCCCTGGGAAAGGAGGGCGGCCACCCAGTTCGAACTCAGGACTCCGTGGTCGACGGGACCGAGATCGTGGTGGTAGTCGAAGAGGACCAGGGTCGTTCCGGGATGGGCCTTCGCATAGGCGGCGACAGGAGGATAGGACAGACTGTGCCTGTCGTGGAGATGGATCTCGGGTCCCCCGCAGGAGAGAAGGCAGGCCAGGGCGGCCACCTCGAGGGCGATGGTTCGGATCGGGCACATGCCCGACCCTAGCATCCGGCGAGCCTCCGGCGACAGTCCGAAGGGCAGGGAGCCTTAGCCCTCGCCGTTGACAAGTGGCCCCGGAATACTCAAAGTGGCGCCATGAGAGAGCAAGCATGAAACTGAACATGAAGGCGATCGGACTGGCCCTGGCCCTCGGCTGCGCGGCGGGACTCGGGGCCCAGGGCCTCCCGCCCGAATTGAGCTCGGCCCGGTGGTTCAACGACGAATACAGCCTGGACGTGAAGCCGGACGGCGGCATGGTCATGTACTACACCTTCGGCTCCCTGTCCGGCGAGCTGCGCGGCAAGGCCAGCACGAGCGACGGCAAGCGCATCAAGCTGACCTGGACCAGTGACAAGCTCAAGGGCGATTTCGACCTGTCCTTCGGCCAGAGCGGCATGACCCTCCTCCTCGTCAAGAATCCCGCCGACCCCAAGGCCACCCTCTCGCTGGTCGGCGTCGAGAGCCCCTTCATCCTCTGGAACAAGGCGAGCTTCGTGCCCGCGGGCACGAGAACGACGATAGGCGATGTACAGGTGATCACCGCCGGCAATCAACTCAGCGCGACCACGGACAACCTCCGGGTGCGCGTCGGACCGGGTACGGGTTTCGAACCCCAGATATTCACGTATCGCGATCCGCAGGGGCGCATCCAGACCTTCACCTCGATACTCGAGGGCACGAATCTTCGCATACTCGCCCGAACCGTCGAGAAGGCCAAGGTCGAGACCTGGAACAACTACTGGTATTACATCGAGTACAAGGAACCCCTCGGCACGCGCCTGGTCTACAAGAACGGATGGTGCTACGGGGAATTCATCAACCAGATGGCCGACGATCGCTACAAGATAGTCATCACGAGTCCCGAGAACCAGGAATCGATCTACAGCACGGGCGTCGAGGTCACCGGCCGGGTCAGCGGCAATCCCTCGGCCTTCAAGGTCCAGGTCAAGAATCCCTACGGCAATGTCATCGCCGAGGAGGCCATCAAGCCCGATGCCAACGGCGACTTCACGCTCGCCTTGAGCAAGGAAGCTGGCAACTTTTTCATCGGATCCAACACCCTGCATTTCCAGGCCAGGTACGCGGGCAATCAGATGACCCAGGCCCAACTCACCTTCTTCGCCCATGAGTACCAGGGCGAGAGGGCCAAGCCCGTCATCTACCTCTATCCGAGGGTGGCGACGAAGATATCGGTGAAGGTCAGCCCGAGCGGCGGCCTCACCCGGAGCGAGCCCGCCTACGGACAGGGCTGGACGGTGATCGCCCAACCTGACGGCAGGCTAAGGGACCAGGCGGACGGCCGCCAATGGCCCTACCTCTTCTGGGAGTCCCGGGCCACTTCCTCCTACCAGGGCGACGAGGGCTTCATCGTGAAGACCGCCGAGCTCGGACCCTTCCTGGTCGCGAAACTCGCCCTCTTGGGGCTCAACCCCTCCGAGATCCGCGACTGCACGGACTTCTGGCTTCCCATCCTCGACAAGGCGCCCTATTACCGGATCTACTTCTACGACCGCGCGACCATCGACCGGGAAGCGCCGCTCCAGATCGACCCCAAGCCCGATACGGTGATCAGGGTCTACTTCGATCCCAAACCCCTCGAGGCCCCGACGGCGATCCGCGAGCAGATCCTGGAGCCCGCGGTCCGGAGCGGCTTCACCGTCGTGGAGTGGGGAGGGGCTCGCTACTGAGGAGGCCCGCCGCGTCCTCGGCCAGACTCGCGACGGCCGCCCTCTTCCTCTTCGCGTTAGGCGCCTTCGCGGGAGCCCTGAGCGTGGAGTCCTACTATCCCGGCGACCTCCTCATGTGGCGGATGCTCGCGGACTCCGGCCCCCTCGCGCCCCTGGACCGGGCTCCGGGCGCTGTGATACTTCCTCACCACGCCATCGAGGACCTTCGGGTCGGAGGCTTCTATCGGGCCCTGGCCCGATTGGTCCAACCGACGACCGTGTACCTGATCTCGCCCAATCACTTCGAGGCCGGCACGGCTCCCGTGCTGACGGGCGAGGACCTCGACTTCCCCACGGTCTGGGGCAGCCTGGGCCTGGACGGAGCCAGGATCGAGGATCTGATCCGCCGGGGCGTCGCCGAGAACCTGGACAAGGCCTTCACCACCGAGCACGGCATCTTCTTTCACGCTCCCTTCATCAAGCGCTTTTTCCCGCGGGCTCGGATCGTGCCCCTCATCATCCGCTGGGGCGCCGACCGCGCGGCCCTGGATCGCCTCGTAGAGGCCATCCGAGCCCAATGGAAGGAAGGGGACCTCGTCATCGGCAGCGTCGATTTCTCCCACTACAACTACCGCGACACCGCCGACTTCCACGATCGCTCTTCCTTCGCCAGCGTCTCCAATTTCGACTACGACCGCCTCTTCGATCGGGAGATCGACTCGCCGGCGACGGTCTATATCGTGGAGAGGTTGATGAGGGATCTGGGCTTCGGGAGGGGCGAACGCGTCTGGCATACCAACGCCGACGACCTCACGCCCGAGCCCGCAGGCAACGCCACCAGTCACCAGTACTTCAGCTACGTCCCCGGCGCTCCCGTCGAGGTCCGGAGCTTCACCCTGGTCATCACCGGCAGCTCCCTCCTGCACCTCCTCCGGAGCTCGTGGCCCTGGGACCGGAGCTACGATGCGTCGCGGGATGGAAGTGCGGCCCGCTTCCTGCGCGACCTCCGCGGGGAGGAAGACCGCTTCTTCATGGGCTCGGATCTCTATCTCCTCGACCCGCCGCCTTCGACCGAGCCGACCTACTTCGAGGCCAATGGCATCAAGGTCGCCCTCCTCTTTTTCGAAGAACCGGGAGCTCTCTCGGCCCAGACGGCTCTCCTAGGCAGACTCGGGGAGGCGCAAGCGATCGTAGTCTGCCGCTTCCCTCCCGGAACGAGCGTCGATGCAGGACGCGCGACCGGCCGTGCCCTCTGCGAGGCGGGAGCCCGAGTCGTCGTCGCCCAGGGCCTTGCGGGAGGAGGAGTGGAAACCTGGAAGGGCTCCGTCCTCGCCCTCTCCCTGGGGGACTTCCTCCCCGGCCCTGTGGACAGCCGCGGCTCCCTTCTTCAGGTCGAGCTCCGCGCGGGTGAACCCTGGTACCGGGAGATTCCCCTGGTCATACAGGGGGGCTTCCCTCGCCTGGAGAGGGCTTCGGCCGTCGGCGGGAAGTGAAGGCGCGGATGGATCCAGGGGCGATTGGATGGGGCGCTCAATGATCCTCGCATAAAGGCCCTTCGCTCGCACGAAGGGCGGATTTCGAGGAATCATTGTAGAGCCTGACGAAATGACCGGTATTTCCCAAAACAAATATGGCTCAATTCATAAGGTTCTATCGGTCGTCTCGGCGATCGCCCGCGGCAAGGGGCGGAGGCTCTCCAGAAGCGATAGCCAGGGGACCGCAGCTTCGAGAATCCTTCGATCCCCCATCCGGGAATGCCAGGCCCCTCCATGAACCCACTCGCAGAAACATGAGGCAAGGCCAGCCTTCACCGGGTTCTCGTCGATGTACCCGAAGGTTGCGGTGAACTGGCGGAGACCGTCGAGCACACGGGAGCGGAAGCGATCGCCCCAGAAGTGTCCGGAAAGCCCCCGCTCCTTATTGTAGGCCCGCGAGAAGCGGCCCAGGAGCCATCTCATGATGGCCGAGAGGTTTTCGCCCCGTGCCGGCTGGATCTGCAGATGCACATGGTTCCCCATCACGCAAAAGTTGGCCACGTGGAACCTGTAGCGTTTCTTCGCGCGGGCGAGGAACACAAGGAAGAGGTCACGGACCTCGGGGTGACCGAGGAGCATATCGCGACGATTGACGCGGGCGGTGACGTGGTACCACGCGCCGTCCACCAGCTGTCGGGGGTGTCTCATGCTCTTCATACGCCACAGGCGCTCCGGCGCGCTTCAGAATAGAGTGACTGTCACCCATAGGGATGCCTGGAGGCATGCCGGGTGACAGTCTCCAGCAGCAAGTATGGAAGCACATCCGACCATCCCTAAAAGCGCAAATGGTGACTGTCACCCCGACACTGGAGGAACTAACCTGATCACTTGTCGGTGACAGTCACCTATTCCTCGGTGATTTCGGGGCCGGGGGCCGGGCCGGCCTTGGTCTTTTTGGCCGAGGGAGGGCGGCGCCGGGTGGGGCCACGCCGGCTTGTAATGACGGCTACGTAGCGGAGGAGGGCCGAGGCGGCGAAGACGGCGAGAGCGATGGCGATGACGCGGGCGTCGGTTAGAACCTTCACCGAGAGGTCGAGGTAGTACCCGAGGCCCATATCAGGCGTAGGCCCGGAGGCCCTGGACGGCCTCGAAGGTCTCCCGGTTTCCGTAGAAGCCCAATGCGAGGGCATCGACAACGGAGGGAGTCAACCCCTCAAGGGAGAGCCCGTAGCGGGCCCGGCCCTCCTCGTCGAGCCGGCGCTTCACGCGGGCCTTGCAGGGGAGACGACCCTTGGGGAAGGTCAGAGTGAGGTCGAAGCTCGCGCCGGTATGGAGGAGGGGAACCTGGGGTCCCAGGGCCACCTGGAGACCGGCGGGGCTGGCGTCGAGGACTTCGGCGTTTTCCGGCCTGCCCTCCGTGCCGCTCTTGTAGTAATCGTGGCGCTTCAGGAACCAAGCGAGACCCCGCGAGAAGTTCCAGGCCAGTTCCACGGCGTCGATCTCGAGGGGGCGGGGTCGGCCGGGACCGTTGACGAGGGAGACGAAGGCGATGACAGAACGATAATAGATGACAGGGCTGACGATGAGGGAGTTGACGCCTTCGTCAGCCAGGCTTCGGAGGTGGGCGGCGAGGTAGGCGTCACCGCCGAGAGAGGCGATGCCTTCGTAGTCCTCGACCATGACCGGGCTGATGAGGCGTCCGTCGTCCCAGGGGTCGGCCGCCCTGGGCTGACGGCCCCAGGTCGAGGGCACGAAGAGGGAGCGACCGAGGGCAGCGGTAATTTCCTCAAGGGGGTCCGCGGGTTCCTCGCCTTTTTTAAGCATACGGAGGCGGCTCGAGCCAGAAAGACGGGTGGCTGCCTTCCTGAAGTCCTTGATGAAGGTGTCGAGGCTCGAGAGGTCGAGACCGCCGGCCGTCCCGGGCTCTTCAATGCCGGAGTATTCGGCGCAGGTCGGATAGCCGGAGGGTGCGGCGCCCTCGGGGACGAGGATCTCGGCACGCAGGGAGGTGGGCTCGGGGACGCGGGGCCAGCGCCTCGCCAGGCTGCGGTAGATCGCCTCGGGAAGGCGGATCTCGAGGGTCCGCGGTCCACTCTTCCAGACCAGACCGCCAAAGGCGAAAGCCTGTCCGTGAAGGCTGAAGTTGACCGCGACACGCTCGCCGCCGCGGAGGGACCGGCCTCCACCTGCCAGTGGCTGGAAGCGCAGGGCCTCCTTGTCGAATCCTTCGAGGAGTGCCTCGCTGGTACGTCCCGGGGCATGGAAGCGGAAGGGAATGCCCGTATCCACCGCCGTCTTGAAGATGAATTCCCTCTCGATCCGGTCAATCTCAGCCGCCACCATCCACCTCCCTCTTGGGACCTTCCCTTCATTTTCGACCCGAGGCGGGCGCTAATGAACCTCTATCGTCCGGGGCTGGCCGCCCCCCTCGCATTGCCCTCGGGGGGAGAGGAGGGTAGAATGTGTCGCCGCGAAACGGGGACCGTGGCTTTTCGAGCCATTTCAGGGTCAGTCACTGGCCAACTACGGTGACAGTCACCGGCATGCGGCCATCATCGGTGACAGTCACCGGCATGATGCTGCTGGCTGGCTGGGGACTGTCACCCGCGACCTCGAAGCCAAGGGAGAAACCAATGGTACGATATATCGATTTCGATAGCTGCGAGGCGGGAAAGAAGCTGCTCGAGAAGGGAAGGGCCGGTGCGGGGAAGGCGGGCATCGCGCCCCTCCTCGATTCGGCGCGGGTCAAGGCCTGCGAGATCCCGATGGGCGGCGGGCTCTCCTTCAATTGGGCGGCGACGCCCCTCGACGAGCCGACCCTGGCCCTCCTCGCGGCTCTCGCGGCGGAACAGGAGCTGGTGGCCAAATTCGCTCTTCTCGCCGCGGGGGGGCAAATGAACCCCGGGGAAAAGCGCATGGTCCTCCACCATCTGGCCCGAGGCGAGCTCGCGGGACCGGTCGTGAGGGAAGGCCGTGATTACCGGAAATTCTACGAGGGGGAGCGCGAGAAGATCGCTGCCTTCGCCGCCAAAGTGCGGGGCGGGGAGCTCCGCGGCTCGACGGACAAGGCCTTCGCGACGGTCGTCCAGGTTGGCATCGGGGGCTCGGATCTCGGACCCCGGGCCCTCTATCTGGCCCTCGAGAGGGGGGAGAGGGCCGCGGGGCAGGCCAAGCTCGCCGCTCGTTTCGTCTCCAATGTGGACCCCGACGACGCGGACGGGACTCTGGCCTCCCTCGACCTGGCCTCGTGCCTTTTCGTTCTCGTGTCCAAGAGCGGTACGACTCAGGAGACCCTGGCCAACGAGACCCTGATCCGCGGACGCCTTCGCGCGGCCGGCCTCGACCCGGCCAAGCACTTCGTGGCGGTGACGAGCGAGACGAGCCCCCTGGCGAAGAGCGCGGACTTCCTCGCCTCCTTTTTCATGGACGACTACATCGGGGGCCGCTACTCCTCGACGAGCGCGGTGGGAGGGGTCGTGCTCTCCCTGGCCTTCGGATCGGAGACCTTCGCGGCCCTCCTCGAGGGGGCCCACGAGGAGGACCTCCTCGCCCTCGAGCCCGACCCGAGGCGCAACCCTGCCCTCCTCGACGCTTTGATCGGAATTTGGGAACGGAACGTCCTCGGCTACGGAGCCACCGCGGTCCTCCCCTACTCCGAGTGCCTCTCGCGCTTTCCGGCCCATCTCCAGCAGCTCGACATGGAGTCGAACGGCAAGCGGGTGAGCCGCGCGGGGACAGTCACCGGATACGCGACGGGACCCCTCGTCTTCGGCGAGCCGGGCACGAACGGACAACACTCGTTCTACCAGCTCCTCCACCAGGGCAGCGACATCGTGCCCCTCCAGTTCATCGGCTTCAGGAAGAACCAGGCTTCGATGGACGCCCTCTCGGAGGGTTCGAGTTTGAGGGCCAAGCTCAACGCCAATCTCGCGGCCCAGATCCTCGCCTTCGCCTTCGGGAAGGGCGACGCGGATCCGAACAAGGAGTTTCCCGGGCGCCGTCCTTCGACCCTCATCCACGGGGAGACTCTCGACGCCCGCTCCCTCGGCGCCCTCTTGGCCCACTTCGAGAACAAGGTCGCCTTCCAGGGTTTCGCCTGGAACCTCAATTCCTTCGACCAGGAGGGCGTCCAGCTGGGCAAGGTCCTCGCAAAGCAGGTCCTGTCCCTCGATCCCGCCGCCGCCGCGGAGGGAGCAGAGGGGGCCTTGGCCACCTACGCCGCCCTTCTCGGCACGGGGAAGGGCCGGTGATGGCGGAAAGTTGCCTCGCCTTCACCGGCGGTGGGACGGCCGGGCACATCAATCCCGGCCTCGCGGTGATCGCCGAGCTCCGCGGGGAATTCAAGGGCCGCATCGTCTGGCTCGGCTCGACCAAGGAGGCCGACCGGAGGCTCGTCGAGGCCGCTGGGGTGGAATATGTCGCGGTGCCCTCGGGGAAGCTCCGCCGCGAGCTCTCGCTCGAGAATCTCGCCGACGCGTTCAGGGTCGTGGCAGGTTATGCGACATCTAAGCGCGTCCTCGCTGGGCTCAGGCCCGCCCTCCTCTTCTCGAAGGGCGGCTATGTCAGCGTGCCGCCCTGCCGGGCCGCGGCCGACCTCGGCATACCCGTCTTCACCCACGAGTCGGACCTCACGCCCGGCCTCGCCACCCGGCTCAACGCCGATCGCGCCGAGCGCATCCTCCTCGCCTACGAGGCGACGCGCGAGTCCCTGGCCCCCCGCCTCCGCGACCGGGCCCTCGTCGTTGGGAATCCCCTCAGGCCCAGCATGTTCGCGGGCGACGCGACCCGCGGCAGGAAGGCCCTCGGCCTGCCCGAGGGTCTGCCCCTCGTCCTCGTGATGGGCGGAAGCCAGGGTGCCCGGCAGATCAACGAGCTCGTCGCGGCAGTCCTGCCGGCCCTCCTCGAGCGCGCCTGCGTGGTCCACCAGACGGGCGAGGCCAACGCCGCCCCCGCGACGAGGGTCCTGGCCCGGTCCGAACGCTACCGCGCCCTCCCCTACATCAGGGACGAGTTGCCCGATCTCATGGCCGCCTCCTCGATCCTCGTGTCGCGGGCCGGGGCCAGCAGCATCTGGGAGGCCGGGGCCCTCGGGAAGCCCCTGGTCCTCGTCCCCCTGGCCGGCGCGGCCACGCGGGGCGACCAGGTCGACAACGCTCGGCTCTTCGAGAAGGCCGGAGCGGCCAAGGTCCTTCTCGGCGCGGGGGCGACGCCCGAGGCCCTCCTCGCGGCCCTCGGGGCATGGCTCGACGACCCCGCCGCGGCGGCCGCCGCGGGAGCCGCCGCCCGCGCCCTCGCCCCCTCCGACGCGGCAGCCCGCATCGCCCGGCTCATCCTCGACCGAACAGGAGCGCAGAAATGAACATCCTCGACTGGATCCTCCTCGGCTTCCTCCTCCTCGCCGCGATGCGCGGCCTCTCGCGCGGCCTCGTGCAGGAGCTCTCCACGGTGGCCGCCCCCGTGGCCGGCCTCGCGGCTGGCATCTTCCTCTACAAGTGGGGCGCCGAGGTGCTCCGGACCCGCCTCCACCTCGAGACCCTGCCCGAACTCGTGGCCTTCGGCGTCCTCTTCCTCATCGGCTTCGCCGTGGTGAAGGTGGTCGCGACCATGATCCACGAGGGCATCGAGGCGGCCGAGCTCGACAAGGTCGACCGCTCTCTCGGCCTCGTGCTCGGCCTCGTAGAGGGACTCGTCGTGGTCGCCCTCATCCTGATCATCCTCCAGGTCCAGCCCCTGGCCGACGCCTCGAAGCTCCTCGCGGGCTCCTGGTTCGCGCGTACCCTCCTGCCCCTCGTGGGCCCGGAGGTCGCGAAGGCCTTCGACGCCCTCGGCAAGACCGCGGCCGACTCGGTGCAGATAAAGCCTGCCATCAAGCCCGTGGTGAAGCCCTAGGGATAGGGCGACCCGTGTTCGACAACCTGATCGGGCAGGACGAAGTCCGCTCCCTCCTCGAGGGGGACCTCCGCGGCGGGAGCCTCCCGCCCTCTCTCCTCTTCTCAGGGCCTCCCGCCTCGGGCAAGCTCACCACGGCCCTCGAGCTCGCGCGGATCCTGTCCTGCGAGGGCGCCGACCGCGGCGCCTGGAGCTGTCCCTGCTCCTCCTGCGCGCGCCATCGGTCCCTCGCCCATCCCGACCTCCTCCTCTTCGGAAGGCGCAGTTTTCCCGAGGAGATACCCGTCGCCCTCGAGACCCTGCTCAAGACCCCGGGCAAGGCCGGGGCCTACTTATTCCTCCGCGCCCTCCGCAAACTCGAGAAGCGTTTCGACCCCACGCTCTACGAGGGCGAGGAGACCAAGCTCGCCAAGGCCGCCCCCCTCGTGGCCGACATCGAGGAGCGCCTGGCCCTCGTCGATCCGGGCGCGGAGCTCTGGAGGGAGGACGCCGAGGGCAGGGCCCGCCTCGAGAAGGCGGCCGCCGATCTCCTGCCCGTGGCCCGCAAGCTCGAGGCCCTCGTGACCGACATGCCGCCGGTCTCCCAGGTGCGCTCCGCCGAGCTCTGGTGCCGACTGGCGCCCTGGGGCCGCAGGAAGACCGTCATCATCGAGAACGCCGAGGCGATGAACGACTCGGCGCGCAACGCCCTCCTCAAGATCCTCGAGGAGCCGCCGCGCTCCCTGACCTTCGTGCTCGTCTCGTCCAGGCGCCCCGCCATGATGCGTACGATCCTCTCGCGGGTGAGGACCTACGCCTTCTCCGCGCGGGACGCCTCCGCCTCGGCCCTCGTGCTCGAGAAGGTCTTCCGCGCGGGGGGCGCCGCCTCCCTCGAGGGCTCGGGCCCGGCCCTCCTGTCCATCGACGGGTGGCTGGCCTCGAAACGGCCCTTTCCCCCCGCCCGGGCCCGGGACCTCGCCGGGTACCTCCTCGCGGCCACTTTCGCGGAGGCCGAGGCGCGCGGCGCCTCCCTCGGGCCAGGTCTGGCTGACAGGGCGGCCTCCGCCCGGGGCGAGGGCCCCGACATTCCCGGCGCCCTGGCCCTCATCCTTTCCGAGACCAAGGAGCTCGGCCAGCGCGACGAGACCTACGATCAGAGCTTCGCCGCCCTCCTCGAGGCGCTGGAGGACCTCCTCGGCGAGCTCCTCCGCGAACCCGCCCTCGCCGCCCGCGATCTCGACCGCGCCTCCCGGGCGGCCGGCATCCTCCGCGAGACGAGGGCGCGGAGGGAGACCTACAACCTCTCGGCCTCCCTCCTCCTCGAGAGCCTAGCCTGGAAGCTCGCCGAGGTCCAATGAGAGCGCATAACCTGTCGGTGCGCGGTGGTCCGCGGTGAGGCCCTTCATCGAGAGGGCCCTCGCGAAGGCGCCCAGGATGAACGCCGACCAGCTCAGGTCCCTCCTCTCCGATCTCGCGGAGGAGAACGGCAAGCTCGAGGCCGTCCTCGACTCGATGTTCGACGGCATCGTGGTCTGCGACCGCTCGCACGTTCCGGTCATCTGGAACAAGTCGGCCGAACGGATGCTCGGTCTCGCCGGGGCGGACAGTCCCGATCGCCCGCTCTGGATCGGCATCTCCGATCCCGAGTTCGCGGCCTTCTTCCGCCGCACCATGGAGGGCGAGGAACGCATCCTCGACCGGGAGTTCGAGCTCGAGGCCAAGGGGGGCCGCATGATCCTCGTGGCGGCCAGCGCCACCCCCCTCGTCTCGCGACGGAAGATCATCGGCACCCTCATCCATCTCGAGGACATCACCGAGAAGCGCCAGCGCGAGGAGCGCTTCCGCCGCGCCGAGAGCCTCGCCTCCCTCACGACCCTCGCCGCCGGCGTGGCCCACGAGATCAAGAATCCCCTCGGCTCCATCTCCATCCACATCCAGCTCCTGCAGCGCGCGATGCGCCGCGAGGGCGCCTGCGAGGACGAGGCCTTTCCCGCCCTCGTGGACCGCCATCTCGGCGTGGTCACGGAGGAGATCGACCGACTCAACAAGATCGTGCTCGACTTCCTCTTCGCCGTCCGCCCCATGGCCATCGAACTCCGCGACACCGACCCGCGGGACCTCCTCCGCGAGCTCGCCGAGTTCATCGCGCCCGAGGCCGATCAGGCCAAGGTGCGGGTCGAGCTCCGGCTGCCCGACGACTGTCCGCGCGTCCTCCTCGACCGCCGCTACATGAAGCAGGCCATCCTCAACCTCGCGAAGAACGCCCTCGCAGCGATGCCCGAGGGCGGGACTCTCGTCTTCTCCCTCGCGGCCGACGAGGGCTTCGTGAAAATCGGCGTGGCGGACACGGGCCTCGGCATGGAGCCGGAGGTCCTGCCCAAGATTTTCGAGCCCTACTACACCACCAAGGAGACCGGCACGGGCCTCGGGCTCACCATCACCTTCAAGATCGTGCGCGAGCACCGCGGGGAGATCGCGGTGCAATCCGAGCCCGGCAAGGGCTCGGTCTTCACAATCGCCCTCCCCGTGCCCCAGCGCGAACGGCGCTACCTGCCCTCGCCCACGTCGACCCCGGAGGATTCCGCCGCCGGGGTCGGAATCGCCGGCGGCGAAGACGCTTCCGCGCCTTCGCCGACCATCGAGAAGGATTGAAGACCATGGCCAGCAAAGCGACCATCCTCGTCGCCGACGACGAGAAGAACATCCGGGAAGGTCTCGCCGAGGCCCTGAGCCTCGAGGGCTACCGCGTCCTCGCCGCGGCCGACGGGGCCGAGGCCCTGAAGACCCTCGAGGGAGGCGGTGTCGACCTCCTCATCACGGATCTCCGGATGCCCCGTCTCTCCGGCGGCGACCTGCTCCGCGAGGGCGGCACGCGTTTCGCGGGCCTCCCCATGATCGTGTTGACCGGCCACGGCACCATCGAGGACGCGGTCGCGGCCATGCGCTCGGGCGCCTTCGACTTCCTCACCAAGCCCGTCAATCTCGACCACCTCTCCCTCCTCGTGAAGCGGGCTCTCGACACCAGCGAGCTGGCCCGGAAGAACCGCGAGCTCGAGGCCGAGGTCGAGGCCCAGCGCCGCTCGAGCTCGATCATCGGCACGACGCAGGAGATGAAACGCCTCTTCGAACTCGTGCGGAGGGTCGCGCCCACGCGGGCCAGCGTCCTCGTGACGGGGGAGTCGGGGGTCGGCAAGGAGTTGATCGCCGACGCGGTGCACAACCTCTCGCCCCGCCGCGAAGGGCCCCTCGTGAAAGTGCACTGCGCCGCCCTCGCCGAGAGCCTCCTCGAGAGCGAGCTCTTCGGCCACGAAAAGGGCTCCTTCACCGGGGCCCAGACGCGCCGGAAGGGCCGCTTCGAGCTGGCCGACGGGGGAACCCTCTTCCTCGACGAGATCGGCGAGATCAACCAGAACGTGCAGATAAAGATCCTCCGCGTGCTGCAGGAGAGGAAATTCGAACGCGTCGGGGGCGAGGACACCGTCGAGGTGGACGTGCGCATCGTCGCCGCCACGAACCGCGACCTCAAGAAGGAGGTGGCCGAGGGCCGCTTCCGCGAGGATCTCTACTACCGCCTCAACGTGGTCAATGTGCACGTGCCGGCCCTGCGCGAGCGCCGCGACGACATCCCCCTCCTCGCGATGGCCTTCCTCAGGGAGTTCGCGGCCGAGAACGGCAAAAAGGTCGAGGGCCTCGACCCCAAGGCGAGGCAGGCCCTCTACACCCACCCCTGGCCGGGCAACGTACGGGAACTTCGCAATTGCATCGAAAGCGCCGTGGTGATGTCGCGAGGCCCTCTCATCGGGGTCGAGGACCTGCCTCCCGGCGTGCGCGGCAGCTCGGCCGAGCGCGAGGTGAAGATCCCCCTCGGCTCCTCCCTCGAGGACGCGGAGCGCATCCTCATCCGCGAGACCCTCATCGCCCAGGGCGGCAACAAGTCGCGCAGCGCCGAGGTCCTGGGGATCGGGCGGAAGACCCTCTACCAGAAAATCGTGGAATACGGCCTCGAGCCGGAGCAGCCCCCGGAAGCCGCGGACGCGAAGAGCGGCGATCCGGCCGACCCCGCCGCGGCCGCCGGCTGAGTCTGCAGGCGGAGCCTGGCTCAGGTCCGGATCTTGATCCGCTTCGCCCTCATCCTGAGGAAGAGGTCCGCGTCGGTGACGGCCGCGGCCAGGGCCCCGGCGAAGACGGGCTCGCCCGTGGCCTCGGCCACCTCGAGGATGACCTTGCGGAGCTCGGCCGAGGCGCGGCCGTAGAGGGCGGCTATCTCGCCCTCGGCCTGTCGCACGCCGAGGAGGGCCACCGAGCGGATCGCCGAGGCCGTGACCGACTCCACGGCGTCGTAGAGGGCGCGGCGCAGGAAGACATAGGCGGCGGTCCTGCCCGAGAGACCGAGGCGCTTGGCCGCCTCCGCCCTGGCGCCCGCGTCGGGATCCGAGGCGAGGATCTGGCCGAGGCTGAAGAGGTCGTCGCCCGCCTCGATGACGCGGCGGTAACGGACCGCGACCCCGGCCCCCGCCTGCCTGAAGGGCGGGAGGGCCGTGAGGACCTTGTAGGCGCGGGTCACGCGGGCGAAGGGGGCGGCCGTGGAGGGGTCGCCCGAGCTGTCGGGATGGTAGCGCCGCGCCAGTCGCCGGTACGCGAGACGCAGTTCCTCGCCGTCCGCTCCCGGGCCGAGGCCGAGGACGGCCCGCGGATCGACGTAGCGTTCGGATTCGAGCATCACGATCCCCTGGCCCCCCTGACCTTCCTCTCCTTGCTTCGGCCTTCGGCCGCCCCCGCTTGAGCGCCATCGTCGCCGCGGGCGCCGGTCTTCCCCCCGCGGGCGAGGAGTTCGCCGACCAGACCCTCGAGCTCGGCGCGGAGGACCCTGAGCCTACCCGAGCCCTCGGAGGCCCGGGCCGCCTTGCCGCGACTGATCGCCTCGTGGACCTCGGTGCCGAGGGCCCCGTCGACCTTCGTCTGCGCGAGGAGGCGCTCGAGGCGCCCCGCGAGGTCGGCGGTCCTTCCCGCGAGGCTCTCGGCGCTCTCGTCGGTCGTGCCGCGGTCGAGATCGACGATGGTGATGGCCTGGGCGATGCCGCTCTCGAGGTCCCGCGCCGAGACGTGGAGGATGTCCGACTCGTCGATGCTGAAGTCGACGGAGATGCGCGGGATCCCGGCCCTGGCTGCCTTGATGCCCGAGAGGAGGAAGCGACCCAGGGAGAGATCCTCGGCGGCGACGGCCGATTCGCCCTGGAGGACATGGATCTCGACCGAGTCCTGGTCGTCGCCGACCGTGGTGAACATGCGCTGCTTCGCGACGGGAACGGGGCTGTTCTTGCGGATGAGGGGGATCAGACGCCCGCCCTCGATCTCGACGCCGTAGGAGCGGGACACGACGTCGCGGACCCGGAGGCGCTTCGAGCCGGAGAGGAGGGCTCCCTCGACGGCGGCGCCGAGGGCCACGATCTCCTCGGGATTCACCCCGCCCACGGGTTTCTTGCCGAAGCGTTCGGAGAGGAGACGGCGCACGAGGGGGATGCGGCTCGATCCGCCCGAGAGGAGGAGGAGGTCGATGCCGGCGGCAGCGACTCCGGCATCTTCGAGGGCCCGGGAGGTGAGCTCGAGACTCCGCTCGACGAGGGGGAGGGCCAGAGCCTCGAATTCGGCCCTCGAGACCGTGAGCTCGGGATGGAGGAGACCGCCGTCGGCCAGGCGTCGGGCGAAGGGCAGGGAGATGGTCGCCTCCTCCCTTTCGGAGAGCTCGATCTTGGTCCGCTCGGCCTGGTCGGCGAGCTGCTGGGCGAGCATGCGGTCCGCCTCGACATCGAGGTCCCAGCCTTCGAGGAAGGCCTTCGCCGCCTTCTCGTAGAGGGCGCGGTCGAGGTCGAGGCCACCGAGGCGGCCGTCGCCCCGCGAGGCCAGGACGCGGCAATCGCGGCCCTCCTGACGGAGCACGGTGACATCGAAGGTGCCGCCGCCGAAATCGTAGACGAGGAGGGTGGCCGGCGCCAGGTCGCCGGATCGAGGATCGGCCGGGCCTCCCGCCGCTCCCTTCCCGGGGGAGGCTGGAGCCGCGAGCCAGGCCCGGGCCAGGGCGGCGGCCGTCGGCTCGTTGAGGACGCGGAGGATCTCGAGGCCGACGAGGCGACCCGCCTCGAGGAGGGCCCGTCGGGCTGGCTCTGGGAAGTGAGCGGGCGCGGTGATGACGGCCTTGTCCATGGTCCTGCCGAGGTGGCGTTCGGCGTCCGCCCGGAGGACACCGAGGATCAGGGCGGCCACCTCGGCCGGACTCAGGTCGCGGTTTCCCATCCGGATCGGGGAGCCCGAACCGAGGAGACGCTTGACGGCCAGGACGGTGCTGCCGGGGTTGATGTAGGCCTGGTTCCTGGCCGACTCGCCGACGAGGATCTCGCCCTTGGCGGAGAGGGCCACGGCGCTCGGTGTCGTCCGGGAGCCGCGGGCGTTGGGAATGAGGGCGGGCCTGTCCCCGTCCATGAAGGCGACGAGGGAGTTGGTCGTGCCGAAGTCGATGCCGAGGATGCCGCCGATCATGGCGCCCCTTCCCCTGCACTTCCGGCCTCTTCCGCGCCGCCCAGCCCGGCCCTCCCGTCCTCGAGGGAGACGAGGAGCTCGATCTCGGAGACGGTGGCCCCGAGGCGGGCCGCGATGAGCTCGGCCGAGAATCCGCCGCGGTGCAGTTCGAGGGCCCGCTCGCGCAGGCTCTTCGGCGGAATCACGCTCTCGCGGCGGGCGAGGATCTCGGGACGAGGACGGGAGGAAGCCGGGATGAGGGAAAGCGGATCGCCTTGGAGGGAACCCGGCCGGTCGCCGGCCCCCGGTGTGTCGGGTGAATCCTCGGGACGACGGGGTTCCTTCTCCGCCTCCGGCGCGGTGCCGGGAAAGAGTTCCGGCCCCGGGGGCCGCGGGGACTCGCGGGGAGGGGAGCGCGGAGGAGGATCGGCGCGGGGAGTCTTCTTTCCGAGGCGGCTGTAGAGCTCGACCTCGCCCTCCCTCCGGGCCGTTTCCCGCTTCATCACGCCGATCCGCCTGTCGGCCTCGGAGAGGAGTTCCTGGAGGGCGCCGAGGCGGTCTTCGACGAGGGTGATGTTGCGCTCGGTCGTCTCGTTGATCTCGATGGTGAGGAGCCTGAGCTCCTTGCGCGCCTCGGCGAGGAGGCCGTCGAGCTCGAGGGCCCGGGAGATGCGCGCCTTCAGGAGGAACCAGATCGCCGCGAGCCCGGCGACCTCGAGGGCCAGAAGCAGGAAGAATTCGCCCATCCGGCTCAGCCCTGGAGATCGATGCGGGTGCCCAGGTCGGGGTCCTTCACGACTTCCCCGTCCTTTCCCGTCTTCCCGCCTTCCTTGGCGCCGCCTTCCTCGCCGGGAGCCGCGCCCTCCTCGCCCCCGCCCCGGTCGCCGACCGCCCTGGTTGCGACCTCCTCGTCCTCGGCGCGGTGCACGGACTCCTTGGTCTCGTCGAGCTTCTTCTGGTCGGCCGCGTTCTTCATGGCGCCCTGCAGGGCGAGACCTTCCTTGCCGGCCGACTGCTCGCGACCGACCTGGCTGAGCTGCATGAGCATCGTCTGCAGGTCGATCGGCCTAATTGGCATATTCTTCCGCCTTGTAGGCGTCCGGCGGCCCCTTCTTGAGGATGTCGTCCTCGGGCTCCTCGTAGCGCGTGGTCCTGATGGAGAGGTTCTCGAGGTAGAAGGTGAGGGCCTTGGCCTCGGTCCGGATGTCCTCGCTGACGTCCTTGATGCGGATCTTGACGCCGGGATAGATGCGCCCCGAGGCCGAGATGCGGCCCTTGGCCTTGAGCCCGTTCAGGTAGGCGTTGATCGAGTCGATCTCCTTCGCGAGGGCGCGCAGCTCGCCCACGAGATCCTCCCGCCGCATCACGGAGTCCTGGAGGATGGCCTCCTTGTCCTCCGAGAGTTCCTTGCGCTGCTTCTGCGCGTTGAGGGTCGCGATGTTCTTCTCGACCGTCTCGAGCTGACGCTTGAGCTTCGCGGCCTGGGCCTGGAGACCGTCCGACTTCTCCTTGCTCTTGGGGTCGTAACCGACCTCGAGAATGGTCTCGGCGCCGCCGACCGGGGAGCCGAGGCTCTTCGCGTTGATCTCCTCGCAGGCCCGGTACTTCCCGCCGACGAGGGCGGCGCGCTTGCCCTGGCAGATGATCTTCTTGTTCGCGACCACGCTCGAGTTGATCATGCCCTCGGAGACGATCAGGTTCTCGCCGACCTCCACGGTCGCGTTCTCGATGAACTTGGCCCAGAGGTTCTTGCCGGCGTAGATGCTGCCGCCCGACTTGGCGTTGATGCCCTGGTGCACGACCACGTCGCCCTCGGCGACGAGCTCGGCCCTGCCCACGTTGCCGCGGACCTCGAGGTTGCCCGAGGCCTTGACCGAGTAGCCGTCCTCGACATTGCCCTGCACGATGACGGTGCCGAGGAACATCACGTTGCCGGTCTTCAGGGACACGTCGCCCTGGATGGTCAGGATCTCCTCGACGTTGATCTTCCCCGCGATGAAGGTGACCTGCCCGTTCATGTCGGCGATGATGGTCGTGCCGTCCTCGGCCAGGTGGACGTTGCGTCCGAGTGGGGGCGGGGCGTCCTTGCCGCTCCGCGCCGGGATGGACTTGCCCGTGACCGTCCTGCCGGGCTTGCCCGTCTCGGGGGGGAGGCGCCTCGCGAGAGGCTGCCCCGCGACGACGTTCTGGATGAGGCCCAGCTCGCGGAAGTTCACCTTGCCGTCCGCGGCCTCCTTCAGGTGGATGCGCGAGCGGTCGGTGTCGAAGTTGAACTGGACGCCGGCGTCTCGCCCGTTCTGGGGCTTGGTGCCCTCGGCCACCAGGACGGGCTCGCGGTAGCGCGGCCGATCCTCGATCTCCGAGAGGACCTTCTCGTCCACCCCGTGCACGATGCGGTTGTTGCGCAGCACCGAGATGAGACTGTCCTTGGAAAGGTCGCAGCCCCCGGGCCCGGGCGGCGTCAGGGTGATATAGGCCTTCATCTCCTGGTCGGCGATCTCGACGGAGAAGAGGGCGTCGTTGGCGGGGTTGGAGATGAATTCGCCGACCCTGATGTACTCGCCGGCGGCCTGACGGACGGCCTCGCGCACCGCGGCGTCGTCGTAGTTGTGCACCGCCCGCTGCTCGAGGCGGTCGGTCGCCATGCGCTCGGAGGCTCTCTTGCCGCGACCGACCGGCGCGGTGACCTTGAGGAGGACCCCGTCGGGCGAGAGCCTGACGAAGCACTCGCCGTCGGCGTCGTGGACCATCGGAACGACGGGCAGGTCCTCGTGCGTCTCGGCCTGGGCCTGCCGCGCGAGGGCCTCGACGCTCTTCTTCTCGGCGCCGACCCAGGCCTTCACCTTCCAGGCCCTGCTTCCGGCCCCGAGGAGACCCGAGGCTCCCTTGTCGACGACCTCGTACTCGACGCGGACCAGGGGGACGTCGAGCTCGACGGCCGCGCTGCGCAGGCACTCGTCGAGACTCTTGCCCTGGACCGCGATCGAGGCGCGGCCCGCGTCCTCCTCGAGGTAACGCCGCATGAGGCCGGCGATCTCGGGCAGTCCGAGCTTCGCGCCCATGGCTATTAGAAGATCCCCTTCCGCATGTTGGTGAGCTTGGCCCTGAGGCGCAGGATCGCCTTGGTGTGGAGCTGGCTGACCCGCGACTCGGTGACCTCGAGTACCTGGCCGATCTCCTTGAGCGTGAGGTCCTCATAGTAGTAGAGGACGAGGACCTTTTTCTCCTTCTCCGGCAGCTCGCTGATGGCCTGGACGATGACCCGCTTGATCTCCTCGCGCTCGACCGAGGCGTCGGGGTTGAAGCTCGAGGGCGACTCGATGCTATCGCCGATGGAGATCTTGTCCGAGTCGTCGCCCGAGTACCAGACGTCGTTCAAGGACAGGACGGAGGTGCCCGAGATCTTGAGCATGGTCTTGAGGAGCTCGTCCTCCGAAAGTCCCAGGGAGCCGGCGATCTCGGAATCGGTGGCAGGCCGCCCGAGGGTGGCCTCGAGGCCGACGATGGCCTCCTCGATCTCCTTGGTCTTCTGCCTGACCGATCGCGGCACCCAGTCGATCGACCGGAGCTCGTCGAAGATCGCGCCCCTGATCCGCGTCACCGCGTAGGTCTTGAACTTGACGTTCTTCTCGGGATCGAACTTCTCGATCGCGTCGAGGAGGCCGAAGACGCCGAAGCCGACGAGGTCGTCGAACTCGACGGAATTGGGCATGCTCGCGGCAACCTTCCCCGCGACGTACTTCACGAGGGGGGCGTACTGCCTGATGAAGGCGTCGCGGACCGCGGGCTCGCGCGTCCGCTTGTAGTGGGACCAGAGTTCGTCTTCGCTCATCCGCGCCAGCGGGTTTTCGGCCATGTTCGTTTACCCTTTCTGATCTCGTTTCAGGAGCGTGCGAACCGCCAAAGCGAGGGCGGCCGGGTCGGCCCCGTCCGCGCCCTTCCCCGTCGGTCTGCGCGGCCCGGAATCGCCGGAGGCATCTCCGCCCGTCGCATAAGAAACAGAGGAGGGCACGGAATCGGCGAAACTGCCCGTCAATGTTTCAAGATCGGGCAAGACATCCAAATCGTCAACTCCCTCGGCGACCCGACCGGGCAGGGCGCCGAAGGAAGGGGAAGGCGGCCGGGGAGTCTGCATCGCGGCGACCGGTTCGGCGTCGACCGCCTCCGCCTCCTCGAGCTCCTCCTCGGCGCCGCCGATCAGGGGCAGGACGGAGGGTTCCTCCTCGGGCTCGGCCGACCTGCGGCCGGCGAGGGGGAAGGAGGTTTCGGAATCGATCCCCTGCCCTTCCCCGACTCCCTCGTCGTCGAGCACGATGTCGACCGCGCTCCCCCGCAGGGGCGGTCCCTCGTCCATGATCCCCGGATCGAGGTCGTCCCCGTCCAGGGCCCCCGCCGAACCGCCGTCGGCGAGGAAGAGTTCGGGCAGGAAGCGGCGGATGAGGAGGAAGGCCCCGAAGGCAAGGCCGCCGATGAAAAGGCCCATGATGAGGGCGCGAAAGAGGAGGGCGAGAATACCCACGCGGGAGAAGAGCCCGACGAGGGCCGAAAGCGCCGAGGCGGTAGCGCCCGCGATGAGGGACACGCGCAGGTCAGATTCCATCCCGGGACCTCCGGCCATGGCCACAAGAGTAGGCGATATGTTCTTCCCGCGTCAAGTTGGACCTCCCTTCGCGGCTCCCCTAGTCCTTGCCGAAGAGCTTGCGGATGAAGCGCCCGAGGCCCGAATCCTCGGGGAACTCGGTCTTCTCGAGTCTCCCCACGAGGTGCTGGATGGAGATCGAGGCTTTGGACTTGGGATCGGCGACCAGGAAGGGCTTCTGCCTGAGCACCGCCTGGGGGACGACCGGGTCGTCGTAGATGCAGCCGAGATACTCCACCTTGAGATTGAGGAAATTGCCCGAGATCTCGATGATGCGGTCGGCGACCCTCCGACCCTCCACGACGGTCTTCACGCGGTTGACCACCAGCTTGAGACCGATGTTCAGGTTCTCCACCTCGGTGGCGATGATCTTGATGATCCCGTAGGCGTCGGTGATGGCCGTCGGCTCGGGCGTCGTCACGATGATGGCGTCGTCGGCGGCCGCGACGAAGGAGAGGACGTTGCTCGAGACTCCCGCGCCCGTGTCGATGATCACGATATCCGCCTGGGAGAGGGCGTAGAGCTCATTGATGAAGCCCTGCCTCTCGTCCTCGGAGAGGTTGGCGATCTTGGAGAAGCCCGAGGCGCCGGCGACGATCTGGATGCCGTATTCGGTGTCGTAGATGATCTCGCGCATCGTCTTCTGTTTCTTCATCACGTGGTAGAGATTGTGCTTGGGGATCACATTGAGCATGATGTTCACGTTCGCGAGCCCGAGGTCGCCGTCCATCACGATCACGCGCTTGCCCAGCTTCGCGTAGGCGATGGCGAGGTTGACCGAGACATTGGTCTTGCCGACCCCGCCTTTGCCGCTCGTCACCGCGATGATCCGCGTCTTGCGCCCCTGCGGGGAGCCCTCTCGGATGCGGTCGCCCGTCGCGGCGCCCACGGCCGCTCCCTGCGCGAGGGCGCCCTTCGCCCCCGTCATGATCTCCCTCAAGGCCTGGGCCTGGTCTTCCATCACGGCACCTCCCCTTCGGCGGTCGGGGCCTTCCCCTCGCCTTGATATCTCCGCTCGAGGCGCGGCCTGTCCGGACTGAAGCCCTCCAGCCTCATGAGGAGGCGGAGGGGCGAGGCTCTTTCGATGTCCTGCGGGACCCGCTGGCCCGTCGTGAGATAGGACAGGGCCTTGCCCTTCTCGGCGAGGGCCGATACGGCGTTGCCGATGCGGTCGGTCTCGTCGAGCTTGGTCAGCACGACGGCGCGGTAGGCGAAGGGCTCGAACTGTCTCATGATCTCCGCCATGTCGCTGGCCTTGGTCGTCGCCGAGAGGGCGAGGTGGACCTCGGCCCGTGGGCCGCAGGCGCTCACGAAGCGCTGGACCTCCGCGAGCTTCACCGCGTCCCTCGGGCTCTTGCCGATGGTGTCGACGAGGATGAGGTCGGCGTCGGCGTGGAAGGCCAGAGTCTTCCGGAGCTCGTCGACGGTCTCGACGCTCGACACCGGCACCTCCATGATCTCGCCGTAGGTCTCGATCTGCTGGCGGGCGCCGATGCGGTAGTTGTCGATCGTCACGAGGCGCACCGAGCGCGGCTTCTCGCCGCCCATGCCGACCTTGAAGATGGCCGCGAGCTTGGCGATGGAGGTGGTCTTGCCCACGCCCGTCGGCCCCACGAGGGCGAGGATGCGCGGCTTCTGCCCCGGGGCCGCCGGACCCTCCCTCCAAGTCTCGATCGAGTCCCCGATCCACTCGAGGACCCGGTCCTGGACCCCGTCCCAGTCGCCGAGGGCCTCGAGGGTGAAGTCGCGCCTGAGTCGCGCCACTATCTGCCTGCGGTAGGCCTCCGAAAAGTCGTTGGCCGCCAGGAGCTCGTCGACGCGGGCGATGTTCGTATGCTCCTCGGACTCGGGGGCAGCTTCGCGGGTCGAGGCCACCGCGGTCCGGAGGTCGCGGAGCTCCGCCAGGATCTTCTCGTAGCCCCTGTCGTCCGGTTTCGCGGCGGTTTCCTGTTCGCCGCCTCCCGGGGCCTTGGCGGCCGGGCGCTGGGCGGAGGGAGAGGCCGGCTTCACCAACTCGAGGATCCTGCGCTTCTCCTCCTCGAGGCTCGAGGCGGCGGCGGGCCTGACCGGCGCGGAGCGGGGCTTCAGGTAGCCCGACACCTCGACGAACTCCCGCTGGAAGAGCCCGAGGATGCCGCCGGCCCGCACCATCCGGTGCGTAAGGATCTGCGCCTGCTCCCCGTACTTGCTCTTGACCACGTCGATCGCCTCTCGGTGCGACGAGGCCTGCTCGGTGAAGTACTGCATCTTTTCAACCTTCCAGTTTTATTTCGCCCACGGCCTCGACCCTCGCGTCCGCGACGATCTCGGGGACGGAGAGGACGACGAGGTCGGGAATTTCCCTGTCGGTGCTCGACTTCACGAGGGCCCGGGCGGCCTCGGAGCAGAGGATGACCGGGAACCAACCCTTCTGCTGCACCGCCTGGACGGCGCGGGTGAGGGCCTTGATCCACTGCCGCTGGAGGGCCGGCTCGAGGGCGGCGATGACACCCCCGGGGCCGTCGACCCGCGAGTCGATGATCTTCTGCTCGAGGCCGGCGTCGATGGTGAGGACGCGGATCTCGTGGTCGGGGTCGGCGTACTGGTGGCAGATCTGGCGCGACAGGGCCTGGCGCGCCTTCTCGACCAGGAAACCCGGGTCCTTCGTGACCCCCGCGTAGTCGGAAAGGGTCTCGAGGATGGCCACCATGTTCCTGATCGACACCTGCTCGCGGAGAAGGCCCTGCAGGACCTTCTGCACCTCTCCGAGGGAGAGCCGCTTCGTCGTCTCGTCGACAACGGCCGGGTAGTCCTTCTTGAGCGTGTCGAGGATGGACTGGACTTCCTGGCGACCGAGGATCTCCGAGGCGTGGCGCTTGATGAGCTCGGCGAGGTGGGTCGCGACGATGCTGGGCGCGTCGACGATCGTGTAACCCGCGCGCTCCGCGCGGTCGCGCTGCTCCTCGCCGATCCAGAGGGCCGGGAGGCCGAAGGTCGGGTCCTTGGTGCGCTCGCCCGGGATCTCCTCGCTGACCCCGCCTGGATTGATGGCCAGGTAGAGGCCGGGCCGGATGATGCCGCGGCCCACCTGCACGCCCTTGATGTTGAAGGAGTACTCCGAGGGCTCGAGCCTCATGTTGTCGATGATGCGGATCCTCGGCACGACCAGGCCCATACCGAGGGCGCTCTCCTTCCTGATGCGCGTTATGCGATCGAGGAGATCCGCCCCCTTGTCCTTGTCCACGAGGGGTATGAGGCCGTAGCCCAGCTCGAGGCTGATGGGATCGAGGGGGACGACAGGCGAGAGATCGGCGGGGGCCTCGGCCTTCTTGCCGGCTCCGGCGGCGGCCGACCTGGCCTTCTCCGCGTTCGTGCTCTCCTTGCGGGCCAGCCTGATGCCGAGGTAGCCGAAGGCGACGGCCATGGGCACTAGGACGTACCAGGGGAAGCCGGGCAGGATGGCCATGAGGATGAGGACGACCGCGGCCACGAGGTAGATGCGGGAGTTCTGCGTGAACTGGGCGGCCACCTCGGCGCCGAAGGTCCCCTGGGCGTTCGCGCGGGTGACGATGATGCCCGTGGCGACCGACACGAGGAGGGCCGGCATCTGCGCGAGGAGGCCCTCGCCGATCGTGAGGGCGGTGTAGGTCGCGATGGCCGTGTTGAAGTCCTCCTTGTGGAGGACCATGCCGATGATGAAGCCCGCGACGAGATTGACCGCCGAGATGAAGATGCTGATCTTGACGTTGCCCGAGATGAACTTGGAGGCGCCGTCCATCTGGCCGTAGAAGTCGACCTCGCGCTGGACCTCGCCCTTGCGCTTCAGGGCCTCCTCCTCGCTGATGGACCCCGAGTTGTACTCCGCCTCGATGGCCATCTGCTTCCCGGGAAGCCCGTCGAGGGTGAAGCGGGCCGCGACCTCGGCGATGCGCGTCGCGCCCTTCGTGATCACGATCGCCTGCACGGCGATGATGACGATGAAGATGATGAAGCCGATGACGAGACCGTCGGCCCCGCCGGCGCCCACCACGAAGCTGGCGAAGGCGCGGATGAGGTGGCCGTCGAAGGCCGAGCCCAGGGAGAGGATGAGCCGCGTGGAGGAGATGTTGAGGGCGAGGCCGAAGACCGTGGTGACGAGGAGCATCGTGGGGAAGATCGAGAATTCCGTCGCCTTCCTCGTGTAGAGGACTATCAGTATTATGAGGACCGATAGCGTGAGATTGAAGGCCAGGAGGGCGTCGAGGAGGATGGTCGGGATCGGTATGATGATCATGAGGATGACGGCTATCGTGCCGGCGGCCACCGCCATGTCGGTGGGGTTGGCGGTGATGCTCTCCCGGAGGACCCTCTGCGTGTCAGCCATGTGCGGCTCCTTCCCTCATGTCAGGCCTCCGCGCCGGCGCCTACGGCGGCGCCGGCGGCCGTGGCGGAACCCGCGGGCGAGGCGCCCCGCAGGGCCTCGGCCTTCCCGCTCGCCGCGTAGACCCCCGCGAGGACCGCGGCGATCGCGTTGTAGTACTTCTCGGGTATGGCGTCCCCGATCTCGACCTCGGCGTAGAGGGCCCGCGCCAGCGGCTTGTTCTCCACGACCGGGACCCCGGCATCCTCGGCGATGCGCCTGATGCGGAGGGCGATCTCGTCCTGGCCCTTGGCGGTGACGAGGGGGGCCATCATGGCCTCCCGGTCCCATTCGAGGGCGACGGCGAAGTGGGTCGGGTTGGCGATGACGACATCGGCCTTGGGCACGTTGGCCGCCATGTTCCTCGTGAGGAGCTCCTTCATGCGCTCCCGGAGGCGCCCCTTCACGAGAGGATCGCCCTCCATCATCTTCCTCTCCTCCTTCACCTCCTCCTTGGACATCTTGAGGGAGTCGAGGTACTGGCGGCGCTGGAACATGTAGTCGGGGATCGAGAGGAGGAGGAGGAGGATGGCCACCTCGATGAGGAGGCGGGCCACGAGGGAGCAGACGAGGAGGACGGCGTCCCAGAAATTGGCCGTGATCGAGGAGAGGAGACGACCGAGCTCGCTCGAGATCGTCATCCACGCGACGACGCCGATGACGGCGATCTTCACGAGGGTCTTGGCGAAGTTGAAGAGTCCCTCGGCCGAGAAGAGGCTTTTCTTGAGCCACTGCCCGAAGCGGGGGACGATGCGCGAGAAGTCGGGGGTGATGGGCTTGACCGAGAATAGGAAGCCCGCCTGGAGGATGTTGGTGGCCAGCGCGGAGACCACGCCTGCGATCGCGAAGGGCAGGGCCAGCTTGAGGAAGTAGCCCAGGAAACTCGCGGCGATCAGGCCCCCCTCGGTCGTGATGTCGACCTCGGTGGCGATCATGAAGTAGTAGAGGAGCATCTCGCGGATCACCGAGAGGAACCAGGGGCCCATCACGACGAGGACCAGGGCCGGGAGCAGGAGGCCGGCGGCGCCGACGAGTTCCTGGCTCTTGGCGACGCGGCCCTCCTCGCGGGCCTTCTTGATCTTGTATTCGGAGGGCTCTTCCGTCCTCCCCTCGTCCTCCGCCGCGAACCATTGGAGATGCACGGACCCGGGATCGAAGTGGTTCGCGCTGGACCACTGCAGATGAATATCTGAAATGGAAGTGGGAAGAGGCTTTGCACGATTCACCACGGAGAGCATAGAGGGAAGAGGCTTCACACGATTCACCACGGAGAGCACGGAGGGAAGAGAGAGAGAGAGCACAGAGGAAGAAGGAGTAGGGGAAGGGGAGAATGAAGAAAGAAAAGTAGAAGGGAGGGGAGAAGGAAAGAGCTCTGCTATCTTTCCTTTTCCTCTCCCAAATTCCTTCACCATTCCTCTTTCCACTACCCTTTCTTGCTTCTCGATTTCTTCCCTCCGTGCTCTCCCTCTCCTCTCCGTGCTCTCCGTGGTGAATTGCTTCAAGCCCATCATTTGCGGCCTCCCACGAGGACGCCGATGTCGGAGAAGCCTGAGTCGATCATGCGGGAGAAGACTTCGATCATGAAGGGCATGGTCGCGATGAGGATGAGGAAGGAGGCGGTGAGGGTGACGGGAAAGCCCTCGGTGAGGAGGTTCATCTGGGGCGCGGCCTTGGACAGGAGGCCGAGGGCGATGGTCATCACGAAGAGGGTGCCGAGGATGGGCAGGGCCAGGACGAGGCTCTGGAGGATGAGGCCGCCCACCGCCTTCGAGAGGAACATCACCATGTCCTCGCGGCGGGCCACGAGGTCGACTGCGCGGAGGGCCTGGAAGGAGCCCTGGATGCCCGAGATGAAGAGTTTCTGGAAGCCGTCGGTGACGAGGAAGACGAACATCGCCACGAGGTTGAGGAACTGGCCCATGAGGGGCAACTCCACCTGGGCCAGGGGGTCGAAGGTCTCCATGGCGCCGAAGCCGATCTGGAGGGAGTAGAGCTGGCCAGCCGCCTGGAAGGCCGAATACAGGGCATTGAGGAAGAAGCCTATCGCGAGGCCGATCATCGCCTCGCCGACGAGGAGGAGGGCGAAGGCCGCCCCGTCGTCGGGCACCGCGTAACCGGAGGCCTTCACCGCCGGGAACACGCAGGCGGCCGCGAAACCGGCGAGGCCCACCTTGGCCGCCTGGGGAACCCCGTCGCCCGAGAGGAGGGGCGCCACCTCGATCATCGCCAGGACGCGGGCGGCGATGAGGAGGAAGAGGTTCCACTCGGCGAAGGGCCAGCCCATGCTCCCTCCCTCACCTGGCCATCGAGGGGATCATGGCGAAGAGGGCCCGGGTGTATTCCTCGAGGCTCCCGAACATCCAGCCGCCGAGGACCGCGAGGACGAGGAAGATGGCGGCGATCTTGGGCACGAAGGTCAGGGTCTGCTCCTGGATGGAGGTGGTCGCCTGCAGGATGGAGATGACGAGTCCCACGGCCATGGCGACCAGGAGCATGGGGGCGGAGAGCATGAGGGTCTCGATGATCCCCCCCCTCATGATGGTGACGGCGTCGCCGACGCTCACGAGAAGGACCTCACGAGCTGTTCGGTGAGGAGGTTCCAACCGTCGACGAGGACGAAGACGATGAGCTTGAAGGGCATCGAGATCATCACCGGCGGCAGCATGATCATGCCCATGGACATGAGGGCCGAGGCCACCACCATGTCGATGACGATGAAGGGCACGAAGAGGAGGATGCCGATCTTGAAGGCGATGGTCATCTCGCTGAGGATGAAGGCCGGCACGAGGACGTAGGTCGGCACGTCGGCCAGGGTGTTCGGCTTGGGAAGGCCCCGCATCGACATGAAGAGGCGGATGCTCTCGGGCTTGGACTTCATCTGCGAGTACATGAAGACTCGAAGGGGGCTCTCGGCCTGGCGATAGGCCTCTTCGATGCCGATCTGACCCGTCGAGAGGGGCTGGATGGACCTCTCCCAGATGGTGTCGAAGGTCGGCCACATCACGAAGATGGTGAGGAAGAAGGCGATGCCGAGGAGGACCTGGTTGGGCGGCATCTGTTGGAGGGAGAGGGCCCGCTTGATGAAGTCGAGGACGATGGAGATGCGGAGGAAGCTCGTCACGAGGATGAGGAGGCTCGGCGCCAGGGAGAGGACGGTGAGGAGGAGGAGGATCTGCACGGAGAAGGCCACTTCCTGGCCGGTCTGGGGGTTCCGGACGCGGAGGTCGACGAGGGGTACCACGTTGGTCTGGGCGGGAAGGCCCGTGACGCCACGGCCGGCGGGGGCCGCGGCCCTTTGGGCGGGGGGGGTGGGTGCGAGGGGCTGGTTGGGGGCGAAGGCCCGGGTCGCCGCCTGGGCCCCGAGGGAGGAGAGGGCGGGGCCGGCGAGGAAGAGCCCGAGGAGGAGGAGAAGGGGGAGGCGCCTCACGGCCGGTCCCCCTCGTTGAACTTGCCGAGACGCCCGCTTCGCTTGGCAATCCAGCGTCCGTCGGGGGCCTCCTGATCGCCCTCGGCGAGGGGAATCTTGACCGGGCGCCCGCCGCGGAGGAGCCTGGCGAGGATGCCGCCGAAGTCGCCGCCGGCCGGCTTCCGCGTGGCGGCTTCCAGCTCGATGCCGTCGAGAAGCTCGCGGTCGTCGATCTCGGTGATCAACGTGAGCCCCTGCTCGGAGGCGCCGAGGAGCCAGGCCTTGCCCCCCAGCTCGACGAGATGCACCGCCTTCCCCGTGCCGAGGGAGGTGGAGGCGAGGACGCGTATGGGGGAATCGGTGGCGTTCCTGGGGCGGGCGAGACGCCTCATCAGGGTGAAGACCAGGTACATGACCCCCAGCACGAGGGCCAGGACGAGGAGCATCCTGAGGAAATAGACGAATGTGTCAGGTCCGGCGGCCTTGGCCGCCTTGTTTGCCGTGGCCGCCTGCGCATCCAATGAGAGGGTCGTCTCGTCGATAGGCTGCGAACCCGCCTGCGGCTGGCCCACCACCTGGGAAGACCCCGTTGCCGGAGTGCTCCCGGACGCCCCGACGTTCCCCAACGTCTGGACGCTCGACGTTCCCTGCCCGGCCTGCGGTTGGACCGCCTGCTGCGCCTGGAGCGACGCCCCCGCACCGAACGCCACGACGGCGCACAGGGCGAAAGCTTTGACTGTCAAAAGACCCCTCCCAATGCCCATCATGTTATAGCAGAGGGGGACCTAATGCAAGGAAAATCGTGCTAATTGGGGGGAATCGAGGAGTTTCGCACAAAGGCGCACAGGGATGAAAAGGCCCAATGGAAGTCAAGGCAGATAATGCAGCGTGAACCGGGCGGGATGGAGCTAAGCAGATCTTCACGCTCGAGCTCCTCCGCCTCCTTCCTCGCCTTCTCTCCGCGCCTTGGCGTCCTTTGCGCCTTAGCTCGAAATTCTTGGCTCCTCGCTAGCCCAGGTCGCTCATGCGTTCCATGGGGCTGACGATCTCGGTGACGCGGACGCCGAAGTTCTCGTCGATGACCACGACCTCGCCCTTGGCGATGAGCTTGTGGTTCACGAGGATGTCGACGGGCTCGCCGGCCAGCTTGTCCAGCTCGATGATGGTGCCCTCGCCCATGCCGAGGATCTCCTTGATGAGCTTGCGCGTCCGCCCGAGCTCGACCGTCATCTCCATGAACACGTCCATGATGAGGCCTATGTTGCCCGACTCGTGGGAGGGAGCCCCCATCTGGAGGCTGCCGAACTGGACGGGCTGGACGTTCGGGGGGTTCATCTGGGGCGCGTAGCCGCCGTACTGCATCTGGCCGCCCATCTGCATGCCGCCGCCGGGAAAGCCCTGCTGCATGCCGTAGCCGCCCTGCTGCATGCCGCCGCCGGGAAAGCCCTGCTGCATCCCGTAGCCGCCCTGCTGCTGTTGCTGCATGCCGCCCATCTGCTGGCCGCCGCCCATTCCGCCGAAACCCTGGGCCTGGGCCGGGGAGGGAGCGCCGCCCGAGGCCGCGACGATGTCGCGCACGAAGGGCAGGGAGAAGATCTCGACGATCCGCTCGGGGGCGGAGTCGCCTATCTTGACCTGGTAGATCGCCCTGACCATGTCGCCCGAGGGCACGCGGGCCATGGCCTTGGGTCCGAAGGCCCCCTCCGCCACTCCCGACTGGATGCCCCGATTGCCGGTCTTGTCGGTGAAGACGCTGATCGCCGTCCCGGTCAGGTTGGAGACGCACTCCTGGACGGCCGCGATCGCCATCTCGTCGAGCTCGGAGAGGCCGGTCTCGTTGTTGGCGTGGGAGGCGATGTCCAGGGCCAGTTCCTTGGTGAGGGCGAAGATGTGCTCGCCCTGGAAGGAGCCGGTGAAGGGCACGTTGACCGCGAGGATCTCCTCGGGGAGCTCGCGGAGGAAGACGTCGCGGTTCACGATGTCGACGACGGGCGAGCCTACGGAGCCCGGAAGGCTCGTGAAGACGGAGATGTTCTGGGAGAGGGCACCCACGGCCCCGTCGAGGATGGCCTTGAAGGCCGTCGCCTCGGGGGAGACGGAGGGCGCCGCGGCGCCGGTGCTCCGGGGCGCGGGCGCGCCGCCGTCGAGACCCGCCAGCAGGGAGTCTATCTCGTCCTGGGAAAGAGCGGCGTCACCCATTGTAGTCTTCTCCTTCGGAGGTCAGTTCCTCGAATTCGTCCTGGCCCACGTCCTCGAGCTTCTTGGTGATCTGGACGGCCATCTTCTTGCCGATCACCCCGGGCCTGCAGAGGAACTTCCTCTTCGTGCCGACGTTCAGGCTCATCGGGTCGTTCACCCGGACGGAGTAGAGCCTGATGATGTCGCCCGCGCGCAGGGCCAGGACATCGCGGACGGGCAGGTCGATCTTGCCGATCTCGGCGATCACCGGGATCTCGACCGTCGAGAGTTTTTCCTTGAGGATGTTGAGGTTCTCGGTGGTCGCGCCCCGGCGCACCGAGGAGTACCAGTACTGGGCCGAGAGCTTCGAGACGATGGGTTCGATGGTGATGTAGGGGATGCAGAGGTTCATCATGCCCTCGACCTCGCCCACCTTGGTCTCGAGGGTCACGAGGACGACCATCTCGGTGGGGGGGACGATCTGGGCGAACTGGGGGTTCGTCTCGATCTGGGAGAGGCGGGGCCGGAGGTCGATGACCTGGGTCCAGGCCTCGCGCATGTTCCCGAGGATGCGGACGATGATGCCCTCCATGACGGAGTGCTCGATGTCCGTGAGCTCCCGGCTGAGCTTGGCGCCCTCGCCCGTACCGCCGAAGAGGCGATCGATGATGGTGAAGGTGACGGAGGGGTCGATCTCGAGGATGGCCGAGCCCTTGAGGGGGTCCATGCTCACGTTGGCGAGGGTCGTCGGGGTCGGAATGGACCGGATGAATTCCTCGTAGGTGAGCTGATCGACCGAGGCCACGTGGACGTGGACCAGGGTGCGGAGCTGGGCCGAGAGGCTCGTGGTGGTGAGGCGGGCGAAGGTCTCGTGCATGATCTGGACGGTGCGGATCTGCTCCTTCGAGAACTTGTCGGGGCGCTTGAAGTCGTAGATCTTGATCTTGCGGGTGTCCGCCGCGGGCTTGATGGCCTCGAGCTCGGTCTCCCCCGCGTTGATGGCGGTGAGGAGCTGGTCTATCTCATCCTGTGACAGGACTTCGGTCATGCTGCCTCCGGGGCCTTGCCCGGCCTACTGCGCGACGACATCGAGACGCTCGAACAGGACTTCCTTCACCATGCGTTCCTTGAAGGTCTCGTTGAGGAGTTCGAGGATCTCGGTCTTGAGCTCGGTCTCCCTCTCGGGAGCCAGTTCCTCGGCCCTCTTGAGCGCGAAGAAGGAGCGGAGCTTGTCGCGGATCTGCGGGCCGCGCTCGTTGATCTCTATGGGGCCGACCTTGTCTTCCTTGTCGAGGCCGATGTTGATCTTGACGATGACGGAATGGGGCTCCAGGTCGGCTGTCCGCGTGCGGATCTCGGCGATGGTGCCGATGTACTGGTAGATGGGCGTGGAGCTCTGGAAGTTCTCGGAGACGGGCAGGTTGGCCACGGCCTTGCCGCTGGCGTTCATGATGTTGATGGTCACGAAGACGACCGTCACGATGAGGATCACCGCGCCGAGGGCGATGCCCACGATCATGAGGATCCTGAGGAGCCCCGGACCGGCGCCCTTCGCCTTGGCCGGCGCCGCCTCCGCCTCCCCTCCCTCGGCGAAACTCATGTCCTGGTCATCGATGTTGTCGGACATGCCGCATCCTCCCTCCGGCCCCGGGCTTCGCCCGGAACCCTGATCTGCCCGAAAAACCGGGCCCTCTCCCCATTATCGGTAGGCGGAGAAGCGAGATTAGCATACACGAAGGAAGGGGGTGCTGAAAAGCGCGTTCGGGAGGGTCCGGAGGGGCTAGACCGCGTCGGAGAAGGAGGCGATGGAGCGGCGGTAGGCGACGATGCGGGCGACGAGGGTGGCCATGTCCTCTTTCACGACGATCCTGTTGCCCGAAAGCATGTGGAGGGTCGTGTCGGGCCGCGACTCGGCCGTCTCTATCTGGTGCGGGTTGACTATGAACGTGATCCCCGAGAGATGCGTCAACTCGATCAAGAGGGCTCCTATGATTCACCACGGAGCCACGGGGAGCACGGAGGCGCACGGAGGGAACGATGCGGGCTCCAGGGGATGAAGGGATCGAGAAGAGGAAATCTCCCTCCTTCTCCGCTTCTTCTTCCCTGGCTTTCTCCGTGTATCTCCGTGTATCTCCGTGTCCTCCGTGTCCTCCGTGTCCCCGTGGTGAATCGTCTATTGCCTAGCGCTTCAGGGACAGCAGTTCCTGCAGGATCTGGTCGGCGGTCTGGATCGTGCGGGAGTTGGCCTGGAAGCCGCGCTGGGTGACGATCATGTCGACGAACTGGTCGGCCAGGTCCACGTTGGACATCTCGAGGGTGCCCGCGATGACCTTGCCCTTCCCCGCGATGCCCGAGGGCCCGACGTTGGCCATGCCCGAGTTGTTGGACTGTACGAAGTTCGTCTCGCCCACCTTCTCGAGGCCGTTGGGGTTGGTGAAGCTGGCCATGGCTATCTGGCCGATGGTGCGGTTGGAGCCGTTGGAGTAGACGGCGGTCACCCCTCCGGACTGGTCGATCTTGAAGGAATCGAGGAAGCCCATCGCGTAGCCGTCCTGGTTGAAGACCTTGGTCGAGGAGCGCTCGGCCATCTGGGTGACGGTGCTGGTCGCGGAGCCCACGGCGCCGAGGCTGAGGCGGAAGTCCTGCCTCGTGGCCGCGCCGGCCTGGGCCGTGGCCCCCTGGACGTCGAAGGAGACCCCGATGTCGAGGGTGCCGGTGGCCGGGGACTGGGCGCCCTGGCCGTCCGTGACGCGCTGGAGGAGGCCGCGGTTGTCGAACTCCACCTGGAAGGTGTTGCCCTGGCCGCCGGCGGGCTGGCCCATGGCCACGGCCGTGTTCGTCGGGTTCGCGGCCTGGGGATCGACGGTCACCTTGGCGTTCCAGCGGTTGGGCTGGTTCGGCACGCGGGTGAATTCGACGCGGAGGTTGTGGACCTCGCCGAAGCTGTCGTAGAGCTTCTCCTCGATGCGCCAGGTCCCTTCCTCCACCGTGTCGGCGCCCGCGCCCTCGGGGATCTCGGGGGTCCGCTTGTCGAGGTTGCAGGCCAGGTCGACGCGCGAGGTCGCGCGGGCGGGGTCCTTCGACCCCACGGGGATCACGAGATCCTGGAGCTGGCCGGAGGTCGCGAGGATCTCCTTCCCGTTGATGTTCTGGGCGAGCCAGCCCTGCACCCTCATGCCGGTGCCGGGATTGACGAGGCGACCGTCGCGGTCGATGCCGAAGTCGCCGGCCCGGGTGTACATGGTCTGCTCGCCCTTCTTGAGGACGAAAAAGCCGTTGCCCTGGATGGCGAGGTCGGTCATGACGCCAGTGGTCTGGAGGGAGCCCTGGGTGTGCACGGTGTCGACCGAGGCGATCGACATGCCGAGACCGATCTCCTTGGGATTGATACCGCCCACGTCCCCGTTCGGCCTCGAGGCGCCGGACATCTGCTGGTAGAGGAGGTCCTGGAAATTCACCCGCCCCTTCTTGAAGCCGGTCGTGTTGACGTTGGCTATGTTGTTGCCGATGACGTCCATCCTGACCTGGTGGTTCTGGAGACCGGCGACTCCGGAAAAAAGCGAACGCAGCATTCTGCTAGCCCTCCTGGCGGACTATCTTCTGGATCTGTCCCAATTCGTAGTACTGGCCGCCCACGCCGACGAGAGGCGTGTCGCCGCGGATGACCTCGGTGACCATTCCCGTGATCGTCTTGTCGCCGTCGGCCACCGACACGGTCTTCCCGAGGTAGCCGCTGGCCTCGCCCGAGGCGAGGAGGCCGGCCAGCTTCGTGAAGCCCTGGCTCATGTTCGTCATCTGCTCGAGGGAGGAGAACTGCGCCATCTGCGCGATGAACTCCTTGTCCTCGAGGGGCGCCGATGGGTCCTGGTGCTGGAGCTGGGTGATGAGGATCTTGAGGAAGTCGTCACGGTCCAGGGTGGGCTTGAAGGTCTTGCCCTGGTTGATGGTCTTGTTGAAGTTGTCGACCTCGAGCTTCGTCCTGGCGAGATCGGCCCCCGAAAGGGCGCTGTTCACTTCCACGTGGTCCTCCTCATACGACTATGTCCACCGCGCGATCGGAACGCGACTGGGCGAGGGCCGGGAAGGCGGGAGCGGCGCTCTCGATGGCCGCGCTCCGCGATCGTTCCGACCAGAAAGGTCCTTCGTCCGCCCGGTCGCCGCCGCTTCCGGCTCCGCCCTGGCCGCCCGAGCCTACCGAGACCTCGAGGCGGGCCGACTCGAAGCCCCCCGAGCGGAAGGCGTCCTGGAGGTCCGCCATGCCCTTCTCGAAGGCGGTCTTCGCCTCGTCGGACTCGACGACGATACGGCCGCTGATACTGTTGTCGGCCAGATTGAGCTCGATCTTGACGTGACCGAGCTCCGGCGGGTTGAGCCGCATCCTTATGCTGCCCGAATCCCCGTCCTTCAGGACGATGCGGGCGCTCTGCACGATCTCGGTATTGCCGCTCTCCCTGAGCCGGTCGGCGAGGAGGGAGGCGAAGTCCGCTCCGGAGGCGGAGGCCTGGGAGGGCGGCGCGTCGGTCGGCCTGTCGGATTGCTGTATCTGGCCCGGCTTCGAAAGATCGAGGACGAGTTCGCGGGAACCTCCGGCCGAGTCATGGGACGGACCCTTGGCTCCCGCCTCGACTCCGGCCGTCTGGTCGACGGATGCCGCCTGCTCGCGACGGGCCTGGGCGCGCCTCTGGTCGTTCACCTGGATGCGCGAGGCGAGGGTGGGATCGTCCTTGGAGCGGATCCTGGAGCGGTCCTCGTCGGAGGGTCGGGGATCGGAACCCTCCTCCTTCGAGGCGCCGCGACGGGCCTTCTCGCCCGGAGCGCCCGTGGTCTGGGCCGGGACGACCTGGAATTCGGCCCCCGCGGCGGCGGCCTCGCTTCCGGCCCTGGACTTCGCCTTCCGCGGCCCGGGGCCCTCGGCGGCCGGCTCCTCCTCGGCGACTTCTCCCGGACCCTCCGCCTTCGCGGAAGGCTTCAGCGAGGGCCGGCGCGAGCGCTCGAGTCGGGGAGGGCCAGCCTCGGCGAGGAGGGTGTCCGCGGTCGGATTGTGTTCCGGTCGGGCCCCGCCAGCCGGAAGGGAGCGAGCCCCCGCGGGCGTCTGCCCCGCCCGCGAGGCCGCGAGGGCCTTCGCGGCCGCGCCTTCCGGGGCTGCTGCGGGGGCCTTGGTCTGGGCGGGTCCGGACTCCTTCGAGGACTGGAGGGCCTTCTGGAAAAAGGCGGCGAAGAGGCCTGCCGGCCCCTTCTTCGCCTGAGCCTTGCCGAAGGCTCCGGCAGCCTGGGTTTCCCGGGCGGCCTGGGCCTCGGCGGCCGGCTTGACGTTGAGCGAAATCGCTTCGCCGATGGTGGACGCTCCTTCGTGACCCGAGGTCACGATGGCCCTTCGGCCATCACTCCCCCCTCGGGAAGCGACGAAGCGCCCGGTCTGGGGCGGGGCCCCCCGCCGCCTAGGGCGAGGCGGAGGGCTTGATCGTCATCTTCCTCTGGATGTCCGCCGATCTGGCCGGGGGCATCAGGGAGAGCCAATAAGGGACGATGGAGGAGGACCCGGCGGCCTTGGCCTGGGCTTCGACAGCCCGGAAGATGTCGATCACGACCTGGTCGTCGAGGGCCTTGAGTATCTCCACGGCCTGCGCCGGCGGCATGCTCGTCAGGTAGACGGCATTCTGCTGGACGTTGGCCTTCCTATCATCGTACTGTTTCACGGTCTCATTGAAGGATTTCTCCCGGTCATCGAGGGCCTTCGCCCTTTCTTCGAGCTCCTGGGACTTCTGGCCGACCGCCGATTCCGACTTCTGGACGTCCGTCTCCCGCTTGTCGAGCTCCTCGCCCCGGATGCTGAGGGACTCGAGGCGCTTCCCGAAGCGCTCCTCGTCGAGGAGGGCCGGGCTGTCGGCCGGGATGGCGGGGCGCCGGCCGGCCGGGATCCCGATGGCGCGGTAGACCGGTCCGAGGAGACCCTTGGCCCCGATGAGGCCGAGATAGTCGAACCAGACGATCCCGCCCGCGATCAAGGCCAGGATGAGGAGGAGGAGAAGGAGGGCCCGCCCCAGGATCCGGGGCTTTCCGATGCTTGCCATTTATCGCTGACTCCCGGCCTCGGCGGCCCTGCGGGCGGGACCGGCGGGTGCCGGTCTGCGGGCCAGGTCGTCGAGGGCCTTTGTTTCCTCGAGTTCGGCGAGGCGGTAGTACTCCGCCTCCTTCCGTTCCCGGAGCTTGTCCACCGCCTCGCGGTCCCTTCGCCGCTCGATGTAGACCTTTCTCGCCTTCTCTCTTTCGAGCTCGGCCGCCGCGAGTTCGGCCGCCAGGCGGTCGCGCTCGCCGTCGAGGCGCCGGAGATAGAACTCGGCCGCGCGATAGTCGGCCAGCTCCCGCCCCGTCGCGAACATCTCCCGGGCGGTCCTGGCGCGCTTCTCGGCGTTCTCCGAGAGTCGGGCGTCGAGGAGGGCGCAGCGTCCCGCCTTCTCGGCGAGGACGAGCTCGGCGCGGCGCTCGAAGAAGGCCCTGAGCTCGAGGAGGCGTTCGAGCCTGAAGCGGAAGCGTTTCACCCGAGGGCCTCCGCGGTCTCGTCGGGGGCGGCCTCGAGGGGAGAGGCGCGGAGGAAGCCGGGCCGGTTGGCTTCCTCGATCTCGGCCGGCGGGATCTCGACTCCCGCCACCCCTCCGAGCCTGGCCAGGGTGTCGGAGATGGGCGCCTTGTCCTCGATGGTCTGGGTGAGGAAACCGAGGACGCCCGGCCGGCGCTCGATGGCCTCGTCGACCTCGGCGCTCGAGCCCTTCACGTAGGCGCCGATCGTGATCATGTCCTCGTTCTCCCCGTAAACGGCGAGCTGCTTTCGGACATAGCCCATAACCTTGCGCGTCGCGGGGCCCGTGACCGCGCCCTGGAGGCGCGAGACGGACTTGAGGACGTCGATGGCCGGGTAGTGGTAGCGCTCCGCCAGGCGGCGCTCGAGGACGATGTGCCCGTCGAGGACTCCGCGGACGGTGTCGGCGACCGGCTCGTTCATGTCGTCGCCGTCTACGAGGATGGTGTAGATGCCCGTGATGGAGCCCTTGTCCGAGGTACCCGAGCGTTCGAGGAGCTTGGGCAGGGAGTCGAAGACCGAGGGCGTGTAGCCCCGGGTGGCCGGGGGTTCGCCCGAGGCCAGGCCGATCTCCCGCTGGGCGCGGGCGAAGCGGGTCACCGAGTCGAAGAGGAGCATGACGTCGCGGCCCGTGTCGCGGAAGAATTCCGAGACCGCGGCCGCCACGTAGGCCCCTCGGAGGCGGGAGAGGGGGGGCGTGTCCGAGGTCGAGACGATGACGACGGAGCGCGCGAGCCCCTCGGGCCCCAGGTCGTTCTCGATGAACTCGCGCACCTCGCGGCCGCGCTCGCCGATCAGGGCGATCACGTTGACGTCGGCGTCGGTGTTGCGGGCTATCATCCCGAGGAGGGTCGACTTCCCGACGCCCGAGCCCGAGAAGATGCCGATGCGCTGGCCGCGGCCGAGGGGGATGAGGCCGTCGATGGCGCGGACGCCCGTCACGATGCGGCGCGTTATGCGCTTCCGGGTGAGGGCGTCGGGGGGCGTGGCGACGGCGGGATAGAAGAGCTCGGAGGCCACGTCGCCCTTCCCGTCGATGGGGCGTCCCATGGAGTCGAGGACCCGGCCGAGGAGGCGCTCGGACACCGGCACGCGGAGCTGCTCGCCGGTGGCGATCACCGGGCAGCCCACCTCGATGCCCTCGAGGCCCTCGTAGGACATGAGCTGCACCGCGTCCTCGCGGAGGCCGACGACCTCGGCGTAGGCCGCCTTCCCGCTCCGCGGCGAGATGATCTGGCAGACCTCGCCGATGACAGCCCGTGGACCCCGGGACTCCACGAGGAGGCCCAGGACCTTGGTGACGCGGCCCACGTACTTGATGGGATCGGTGCGCTCGACCGCCGAGAGATACTTCGCGAAGCCCTGCATGGCCCTGACCTCAGCCCTGCGACTTGCCGCGGGCGCGGATGGGGGCCACCTCGAGGATGCGGTCCTCGAGCTCGCTGAGCTGGCTCGAGATGCGGGCGTCGATCTCGCCGAAGTCCGTCTCGATGACGCAGCCTCCCTTGTCGACCGTCGTGTCCTCGACGATGGTCATCTTGCGGGCGTTCTCCGCGAGGGCCACGAAGTCCTTGATGTGCTCGGTGGCGAGCTCGAGGTCGGCGATGTTCACGCGCACCACGACGTCCGCCTTGGTCTTCAGCTTGCGCAGGGCCTGGGAGATGTTCTGGATCACCACGGATTTCTGGTTCTCGGAGATCACCTTGACGACCTTCTTGGCCACGAGGAGGACGAGCTCGACCACCTGGACCTCGGCCTGCTCGAGGATCTCCGAGCGCTTCTCCATCGCCCGGTCGAGGATGAGGTGGAGGCGGTTGACGAGGCGCTCAACCTCGGCCCTGCCCTCGCGGAACCCCTCCTCGCGACCGGCGGCCGCGCCCTTCTTGGCGGCCTCCCGCTCGGCCACCTCGAGGCGGGCCCCCGCCTGGGCCTCGAGCTCCGACACGCGGCGCTCGGCCTCGGCGATCGCCTTCTGCGCGGCCTCATCGGCCTCGCGACGGATCTTCTGGGCCTCGTTGGACTTGCGGCGGACTTCCTCGAAGGCCGCGGCCTCGGCATCCTTGATGATGCCCTGGGCCTCGGCCCTGGCGGCCGTGACCATGGTCTCGCGCTCGGCGTCCCAGCCCGCCTTGAAGGCCTCGGCCTCGCGGCGGAGCTGGTCGGCGGTCGGCCCGGTGTACTCGGGGACCTCGGCCTCCTCGGCCTCCTCGAGCTCTTCGACCTTGGCCTCGTCCTCCCGCGACTGCCCGATGATCATGCGCGACTCGAGCGCGACGATCTCCCCGGGCCTGAATACGTGTTTGGTCGGCATGCGCGGCTCCTACTGGACCAGCTCGTCGCCTTCGCCGCGACTGATGATGATCTCTCCCTGCTCCTCGAGATGACGGATGATGGACACGATCTTCTGCTGCCCTTCCTCGACGTCCTTCAGGCGGACGGGGCCCATGTACTCCATGTCCTCCTTGAGCATCGTGGCCGCGCGCTTGGACATGTTCTTGAAGATCTTCTCCTGCACCTCGGAGTCGACGCCCTTCAAGGCCTTGGCGAGCTCCTGGCCGTCGACCTCGCGGAGGACCTTCTGGATGGAACGGTCGTCGAGGAGGACGATGTCCTCGAAGACGAACATCTTCTTCTTGATCTCCTCGGCGAGCTCGGGGCTGTCCTCCTCGAGGGCCTCGATGATGCCCTTCTCCGAGGTGCGGTCGACGAGGTTGAGGATCTCGACGATGGAATCGACGCCGCCCGCGGCGGTGAAGTCCTCGCTCGAGAGGGTCGAGAGCTTCTTCTCGAGGACGCGCTCGACCTCGCGGAGGGTCTCGGGTGAGGTCCGGTCCATCGCGGCGATGCGCTTCGCGATGTCCGACTGCACGTCGTGGGGGAGCTTCTGGAGGATGTAGGCCGACTTGTTCGGCTCGAGATAGGCGAGGATGAGGGCAATGGTCTGCGGGTGCTCGGTCTGGATGAAGTTGAGGAGGTGGGCCGGGTCGGTGCGCCGGATGAAGTCGAAGGGCCTCACCTGCAGCGAAGAGGTCAGGCGATTGATCACATCTATGGCTTTCTGGGAGCCGAGGGCCTTCTCGAGGAGCTCGCGGGCGTAGTCGATGCCGCCCGAGGAGATGAACTCCTGGGCCATCATCAGCTCCTGGAATTCGGAGAGGACGGCGTCCTTGTGCTCGGGTTCGACGGTGTCGAGGCGCGCGATCTCGAAGGTGAGGGTCTCGATCTCGTCCTCGCGGAGATGTTTGAAGATCTCGGCCGAGATCTCCGAGCCGAGGGTGACGAGGAAGATGGCCGCCTTCTGCCGGCCGTTCATGTCCTTGACGTTGCGCGGGCCCGACTTCTTGGCGGGCGAGGAGGAGAGCGAAGCCCCCCCTCCTTTACCCTTCGCGGACGATTGCTGGGCCATGGCCTATTCCTCCCTGATCCAGGTCCGGATGAGCTGGGCGACGTCCTCGGGGTGCTCCTTGGCCATGTTGATGGCGTGCTCCTGCAGCTCGAGTCGCTTCCTCTCCTCGACGGACATGGAGACCTCGATGTTCTGCTCCTCGGCCTGGCGGATCGCGTTCTCGCGGATCATGGCCTGCTCGAGGGACCTCTTCTCCTCGGAGATGCGGCGGCGGCGCTCGAACTCGCGCGAGATCACGCGGAAGACGATGAAGCCCACCATGAGGAGGGCGAGGCCGACGAGGGACCAGAGGATGATCTGGTTGACCTGCTGCTGGTTCCTCCAGGTCGAGTCCTCCTCCTTGAACTGGGCGCTGCGGTCGAAGCGGATGTTCTGTACGCTGACGGCGTCGCCGCGGGCCCTGTCGTAGCCGATGGCGTTCTGGACGAGGGCCTCGGCCTGCTTGAGCTCCTCGGGCGGAACGGGGGTGTAGTCGCGCTCGATGCCGCCCTGGAGGGTGATCTTGGCCCTGCCCTTGTCGTCGTACTTCCAGGCCCACTGGCCGTCGATGTTCACCGAGACCGTCACCCTGCCGATGCTCGGCGAGCGCACCTCGTCGATGTTGCGCTTGTTGACGTCCTCGTTCTGCGTCACCTGGGTCTGGGTCATCTTCCCGACCATGTTCTGGAGGTCCTTGTAGGCCGGGGCGGTCTGCCCCTCGGCGCCCGCCGGACCCTCGGGATTGAAGCCCGTGCCCTCCCAGGTCGTCGTGTTGGAGCTCTTCGACACGGTGATCGAGGGTTCGATCCTCGAGTCGTCGTAGGGGAGGCCGGGGGTGCGCGGCTTGATGGTGACGGGGTAGTACTCCTCGGTCTTGACGAGCTTCTTCGACATGTCCATGTCGATCTTGATGTTGAGGTCGCGCACGCGGTCGGAGGTGTAGATCTGCTGGAGGGCCTTGAGGACCTGGGCGCGGTACTTGGCCTCGAGCTCCTGGATGATCTTCTGCTCCTGCTTGGTCTGCTGGAGGCGGTCGAAGTCGGCCAGATTGGTGAAATCGTTCAGTATTATGCCGTTCTGGTCAGTGACGACGATGTTCTCGTCGAGGAGACCCTCGATGGCGAACTTGAGGATCTTCTGGATTCCCTCGATCTTCTTGCGGTTCTGCACGAGGTCGGAACCGGGCTTGGGGAAGAGGATGACGCTGGCCGTCACCGGCTTCTGGTCCGCCTGGAAGAGCTGGGCCTCCGGCATGACGATGGTCACGTTGGCCTTGTCGACGTCGTCGAGGGCCTCGATGTGGCGGGTCACCGACTCGGTGATGGCGCGGCGCAGGTTGACGTTGCGCTCGAAGTCGGTGATGGTCCAGCGCTCGAGGTCGAAGATGGCCCAGGGATCCGTGCCCTTGGGGATGAGGTCCTCGCGGATGAGGATGCCCTTGGCCCTCAGGGCCGTCTTCTGGTCCTTCACGAGGAGGGTCCGGGCCTCGCCCACCTGGTAGGCGATCCCCTCGGCGTCGAGGCGGCTCGTGATGGACCTGAGCTCGTCGTCGGTGGCGACGGGGGTCTGGAGGAGCTTGACCATGGTCGGGGCCGAGGACACCGAGAAGAGCACCACGATGCCGATGATGGCGGCGACGACCACGCCGCCGAGGATGAGCTTCTGCGTGAGCGACCAGCGGCCCCAGAGGCCCCCGATCTGCTCGAGCAATTTCCTTATGAACTCGTTCATGTTCCCCCCAGTCGGACCGTCGGTCCGCCGTCAAGCCTCCGCGCCCCCTTCTCCCCCGCCGTTTCCCCAAACGACGGAGGCAGGGCTTCGGGGCCCTATCTCGTGTTGATCACTTCCTTCCAGCCGCGCACGATCCTGTCGAGGATGGTGCGCGCGAGGTTGAGCGAAAGGTTCGACTCGGCCATCGCGATGGTCACATCGTGGGCGTTGACGCTGTCGGGCGAGGCCACCATCTTCTGGATGAGGCCCGAGGTCTTCTGCTGGTCGGCGTTGACCCCGTCGATGGCCTTGAGCAGGGCGTCCTCGAAACTCGATCCGGCCGCGGACGCGGTGGTCGCGCCGCCCGAGGACCTCGCCAGGCCGAGCTCGGCCCCCGAGAGCCCGAGGGCGTCGGCGCCGATCCCGTCGGCGGAAAGCCCCTCCGGAGCAGTGCCCTGGAGCCCCGCCAGGACGTTCAAAGAACCATCGCCAGTGTACTTTACGCCATTCGTGCGCGCAAGCGCCGAGGTGAAGGCCGTGAGGTCGAGGCCCGGGCCTCCGATGCCGCCGATGCCAGCCATTCACCTACCTCCCGATCTCGAGGGCCTTGAGGAACATGGCCTTGGATCCGTTGGCCATCGCCGAGTTGGCTTCGTAGGCCCTCGACGCGGCTATCATGTCGACCATCTCGGTCACGATGTTCACGTTCGGCATCTGGACGTAGCCGGCCTGGGGCCCGGTCTTGAGGGCGTCGGGATGGGTTGGGTCGTAGACCAGGCGGGGCGCGCTCGAGTCCTTCTGGATCTCGGCGACCCTCACCCCCATGCCGATGCCGTTGTCGAGGCCCTCGGGCAGGAAGGGAGTCCGGAAATAGGGCTGGTCGACCCGGGGCCGGAGCACGACGCGGCTCCGCTGGAAGGGCCCGCCCTCCGCGGTCCGGGTGGTGCTGGCGTTGGCGATGTTGTCGGAGATGACGTCGGTGCGGAGGCGCTCGGCGGTCATGCCGCTCGCGGCGATGTTGATCGAAGTGAAAAGACCCATGCGCTACCTTCCCTTACTTCAGCACCGAGTTCACCTGGTTGAACTCGTAGCTCTCGGCCTGGACCATGAGGGTGTACTCGAGCTGGTTGGTGAGGGAGTCCATCATCTCCTGCTCGGCGTCCACGTTGTTCCCGTTGTTCTTGCTGGTCGTCATGTAGTCGAGGCTGCGGCGCGGTTCCACCGCCCTCCAGTCCATGGGACTGCCGAGGGTGAGGTGGCGCGGATCCGTGGTCCGGAGCTCGAGGTCCGGCTTCCGGGTCTCGGACTCCAGGGCCCGCTTGAGCTGGGCCTCGAAGCTCACCGTCGAGCGCTTGAAGTTGGGCACGTCGGCGTTGGCGATGTTGTTGGCGATGACGTCCCGCCTGAGCATGGCCACGTCCAGCCCCCTCTTGAGGATGCCGGTCGTCTTGCCGAAGGTCGTGTTCTCGAACATCAGGTACTCCTAACCCTACACAACTACGTTCACCTTATCCCATCGGAAGGAAATGAAAGAGGCTTTATATGATTCACCACGGAGAGCACGGAGGGGAGAAAGGGAGAGAGCACGGAGGGGAAAAGAGGACCCCAACGATTCACCACGGAGAGCACGGAGGGGGAGAAAGGGAGAGAGCACGGAGGAAGAATGAATTGAATTCGAATAGGGTGAAAGGGGGAAATATATCCGCCATTCTTGGACTCTTCCTTCCTTACCTCGTTTCTTCATCTCTAGCTCCTCCCATTCTTCTCTTCCTCCGTGCTCTCTCTCTAACGGATCTTCTCTCCGTGCTCTCCGTGGTGAATCGTGCCATCCCTCTTCTTATAGAATATACTTGCTCAGATCCTGCCGCTCGGCGAAGTCGGCGAAGCGGCTGTCCACGAAGGCTTCGTCGATGAGGACGGAGGTCCCCCCCATGTCGGGGGCCTCGAAGGAGAGCTCCTCGAGGAGCCTCTCCATCACGGTCTGGAGCCTCCTGGCCCCGATGTTCTCGGTGCGGGAATTGGCCGTCGCGGCTATGGTCGCCAGTTTCCGCACGGCCTCCGGTGTGAAGGAGATCGTCACCGCCTCGGTGGAAAGGAGGCTGACGTACTGGCTCGTGAGGGCGTTCTTCGGCTCCGTGAGGATGCGCACGAAGTCCTCGACCGTGAGGGCGTCGAGCTCGACGCGGATGGGGAAGCGGCCCTGGAGCTCGGGGATGAGGTCCTGGGGCTTGGAGACGTTGAAGGCGCCGGCGGCGATGAAGAGGATGTGGGTGGTGTCCACCGAACCCCACTTCGTGCTGACGGTCGAACCCTCGACGATGGGGAGGATGTCGCGCTGGACCCCCTCGCGGGAGACGTCGACGCCCGAGCCCCCCCGGCCCTCGCGGTTGGCGATCTTGTCCATCTCGTCGATGAAAATGATGCCCGACTGCTCGACGCGCTCCCGGGCGATCTCGACGGCCTTGTCCTGGTCCACGAGGCGCTCGAGCTCCTCCTCGGCGAAGAGGCTCCGGGCCTCCTTCACCGTGACCGTCCTTTTCTTCTTCTTGCCGCCGAACATGTTCATGAGGCCCCCGAGGGCGACCTCCATCTCCTCGGCCTGGTTGCCCGAGAAGATCTCGATGGCGGGGTTCTTGGTCGCCGTCACCGAGACTTCGACCTCGCGGGAGTCGAGCTTCCCCGCCCTGAGCATGGCCCTGAACTTCTCCCGCGTGTCGCCGCCTCCCGGGGCGGGCGAATCCGCGGGAAGGGCGAAGCCGATCGGGGCTCCCGGCGCGGGCGGGACCTGCACGGCGGGCTCCTCGGGCTTTCCGACGCCGGGCAGGAGGAGGTCGAGGACCCTCTCCTCCGCGCGCCGCTCCGCGTCCTCGTGGACGCCCTGCCTGAGCTCGGCCTTGACCATCGCGATGCCCGCGGCCATGAGGTCGCGCACCATCGACTCGACGTCGCGGCCCACGTAGCCGACCTCGGTGTACTTGGTGGCTTCGACCTTGATGAAGGGCGCCCCGCAGAGTCGGGAGAGGCGCCGGGCGATCTCGGTCTTGCCCACGCCCGTCGGCCCGATCATCAGGATGTTCTTGGGCGCGATGTCGTCGCGGATGTCCGCGGGGAGGCGCTGGCGGCGCATGCGGTTGCGGAGTGCGATGGCCACGGCCTTCTTGGCCTTCTCCTGGCCCACGATCCAGCGATCCAGCTCCTCGACGATCTTCCGCGGGGTCATCGTCCCGAAGTCCTCGCTCATGCGCCCTCCCCCGCGATCTCTTCGACGAGGATGCGTTCGTTGGTGTAGATGCAGATGCCCGCCGCGATCCCGAGGCTGCGCTTGGCGATCTCGACCGCGGAGAGCTCGGTGCCGTCGAGGTAGGCCATGGCCGCGGCGTAGGCGTAGGGTCCGCCCGAGCCGATGGCGATGGCGTCGTCGGCCGGCTCGATGACGTCGCCCGTCCCCGAGAGGAGGAGGGTCTGGCCCTTGTCCGCGACGAGGAGGAGGGCCTCGAGCCTGCGCAGGATGCGGTCGGTGCGCCAGTCCTTGGCCAGCTCCACCGAGGCGCGTTTGAGGTCGCCCTGGTACTCGTCCATCTTCCGCTCGAAGTGGTCGAAGAGGGTGAAGGCGTCGGCGGTGGCCCCCGCGAAGCCGACCAGGACCTGGCCCTCGCGGATCGAGCGGACCTTGCGGGCGTTGCTCTTCATCACCGTCTGGCCCATGGTCACCTGGCCGTCCCCGGCCATGGCCACGCGGCCTCCCCGTCTCACGACGAGGATGGTGGTCGATCGAATTTTCATGAGCCTGTTCCTCCGCTGCCGTGGGGATGCGCCAGGTCGTAGACCCGTTTGAGGCGCTCCATGTCCACGTGTGTGTAGACCTGCGTCGTCGAGATCGAGGAGTGTCCCAAGAGCTCCTGGACGACACGGATGTCGGCGCCCCGGCCGACGAGATGGGTCGCGAAGCTGTGCCTGAAGGAATGGGGCGAGATCCGCTTGTGGAGGCCGCGAAGGGCGGCCAGGCGCTCGGAATAGCCCTCGACGATCCACTCGATGCCCCGCCTGCTCAGGGCCCCTCCCTTCGCGGAGAGGAAGATTCTGCGCGCCGGGTCGCGTCGGGGCCTACCCTCGGCGGGCTCGGGGCGGGCGCCGCGGGCGCGGAGGACGGCCTCGCGATAGGGCAGATAGGCGCGCAGGGCCGCGAGGGCGGGGGCCGCGATGAAGACGACCCTTTCCTTCGAGCCCTTGCCCCTCACCTTGGCGGTGCCCGCGGCGAGATCGAGCCGGGCCGGGTCGAGTTCGGCGGCCTCGGCGACGCGGCAGCCCGAGGAGTAGAGGAACTCGAGGAGGGCCTTGTCGCGGGCCGCCCTGAAACCCTCGCCCTCGGTGAGGGAGAGGAGTTCGGCCATCTCGTTCTCGAAGAGGAAGCGGGGCAGGCCGCGCGAGGCGGCGAGCCCTTCGATGTCCGCGGAGGGATCGACGGCGAGGGCGCCGTGCCTGACCCTGAAGCGGTAGTAGCCCCTGATGGCCGAGAGGGCCCGGTTGACGCTCGCCGGCGCCATGCCGTCGGCCGCGAGTCCCGCGGTGAAGGCCCTGATGTCCCGGGCGTTGGCGAGGTCGAGCATGCCCGTCGCGGCCTCGCCCCCGCCCTCGACGGCGCGCGCCGCCAGCTGGGAGGCGAAGCGGCCGAGGTCCTCGCGATAGGACCTCACCGTGCGCTCCGAGAGTCCGCGCACGGCGCCGAGATAGGCCAGATAGTCCTCAATCATCCGATCCACGATCCGCTTCCTCATTGGGGGCATTCAGCGCGGGAGGCGCGGCTCGCCGCGACGGCGAGTCCGGCGCGAGGCGCGCGTCGCAGGAGGGGTCGTTGCAGGCCGCGACGGGGCCGCTCCCCCTGAAGGTTCTTTCGACGAGAAGGCCCCCGCAGCGCGGGCAGGGAGAGGCCAGGGGCCTGTGCCAGACCACGAAGTCGCAGTCGGGATGGCGGGTGCAGCCGTAGAAGACCCGGCCCCGGGCGGCGCCCTTCGGAAGGGCGCGCCGTCTCTCGACCAGGTCGCCTCCGCAGCCCGGCCGCGGGCATTTCGCCAGGGGGATGGAGCGCGTGGTCTTGCAGGCCGGGAAGCCGGAGCAGGCGAGGAAGAAACCGTTGCGCCCGAGTCGCCTCAGGAGGGGTCGGCCGCAGTTCTCGCAGACGAGGCCGCTGTCCGCGACGAGGTCCTCCTTGAGCGAGGGCAGGTTCGCCACCGCCTCGTCGAGGGTCGCCTTGAAGGGCTGCCAGAATTCCGCGACGAGGGCGCGGCGCCCTCCCCTCCCCTCTTCGATCGCCTCGAGATCCCGCTCGAGGCGCGCGCTGAAGTCGAGGTCGACGAGATCGGGGAAGGCGGTCGAGATGGCCCGGTCGACGATGAGGCCGAGGGGGGTCGGCGCCAGACCGGCGCCCTCCTTCGAGACATAGCCCCGCTCGAGGAGGGAGAATAGGGCGGGCAGATGGCCGGAGGGTCTGTGGAGGCCCGCGATCTCGAGGGCCTCCACGAGGTCGGCCTCGCCGAGGCGCCCGCCTTCCCTCGGAGGAAGCCGTTTCGCCTCGAGACCCTGGAGACGGAGGACCTCGCCGGGAACCAGCTCGGGGAGGGGCCTTCCCGCGGCCGCGGCGCCGGAGCGGGCCGCTTGGAGGACCTTGGTGAAACCCTCTTCCACGAGGAGGGAGCTCCGCAGCCTGAACCGGGCCTCGCCCGCTGCGCAGCGCAGGGCGACGAGGGCCTCGGAGTTCAGCCGCTTGGCCGGGGCCATGGCGCTGGCCACATAGCCTTCCCACAGGAGGGCGTAGAGCCTCGAGATCTCGCGGCCGAGGAGGGGGGCCAAGTCCCCGGGAGTCCGCGACAGGGAGGTCGGGCGGATCGCCTCGCCCTCCTCGCGCCTCCCGCCTGCGCCCCGCCGGTCGGCCCGGGCCAGGGCTGCGGGATACCTGGCGCGGATCCAGGCTCTGAGCTCGTCCAGAGCGCCCGGGTCGACTCGTGTCGAGTCGGTGATCGGCCGGGTGATGAGGCTGAGGTTCTCCCCTCCGATCTGGACACCCTCGTGGAGCCTTCCGGCGAGGAGGAGGGTCTTCCGCGCGGGAAAGCCCAGGAGGTCCCCGGCCGCGCGGATGAGGGTCGCGGTGGTGAAGGGCGGAGGGGGAGGGAGGAGGCTCTCGTCGCGGCCCAGTCCCTCCACGAGGCACTCGGCCCCGGCCAGGACCTCGATGCAGGCCCTGGCTTCGGTCTCGTCCGGGAAGGAGGCGGGCCCTCCCTTCCAGGACTCGAGGCTTCCCTCCCAGACGCCCCGCCCCTTCCGGAAGCGGGCGACGAGACTCCAGGCCTCCGACGAGGGGCTGGAAGCGAGTTCCTCCTCGCGGGCGCAGACCAGGCGAAGGGCCTGGGCCTGGATCCTCCCGGAGGAGAGGCCGTTCTTGACCTTCTTCCAGAGGAGGGAGGAAAGGCTGAAGCCGATGAGGCGATCGATCGTCCGGCGGGCGAGCTGGGCCTCGACGAGGGCCTCGTCGAGGGGGCGGGGCGAGGCGAGGGAGGCCCGGAGGGCCGAGGGCTCGTCGAGGACAACGCGGTCCACCCCCAGACCGGGAAGGCGGTCACGGAGAAGTCGACAGACCTGCCAGGCGGCGGCCTCGCCCTCGCGGTCTCCCTGCATGGCGAGGACGACGCGCTTCGAGAGGCCCGCGGCGGCGAGGAGGTCGCGGAGGAGGGCGGCCTTGCCGCGGACGACGGGGAGTTCGGGTTCGAAGCCCCCCTCGAGGTCGATGCCGAGCCGCGAGCGAGGCAGGTCGACGAGGGGGCCCGAGGTGGAAAAGAGGAGGTAACCCTCGCCGAGAAGGCCCTCGAGGAAGCGGGCCCTCGTCGAAGACTCCACGACGACGAGGACGGCTCCCGCGGCCTTGGCGAGGGAGGGAGGGAGGGCCTTTCGCGGCCGGCCCCTCCCCCGGGCCCGATCATCCTTCCTCTCGGCGAGGGCGGTCATGATCCCGGCCTCCCCCGGGTCGAGTCGAGGCCGAGTTCGGCGCGGAGGGCGGCGGCGAGATCCCGGGCCTCTTCGCGCCCGTGCTCCCTGTCCAAGGGACCGGTCGGATCGAGGCCTTCCACCGCCTCGAACTCGCCCTCGATCTCCCATTCGACGAGGAGGTCGCGGTAGGAGGCGAGGGCGAGGGCGCCCTCGGAGGCTAGGCGGTCGCAGCCGGCGTTCCGCGGCCCGCCGAGGGTCGCTGCGGCGACGAAGACGTCGCGGCCCTCCTCGAGGGCCTGGGAGGAGGTGATGAGGGCGCCCGAGGACTCGGGGGCCTCGACGACGAGAGTACCGCGGGCCAGGCCCGCGATGATGCGGTTGCGCTCGGGGAAGTGCCAGGTGGCCGCGACCTCGCCGGGAGGATATTCCGAGAGGAGGCAGCCCCCGCGCTCGAGGATGGCCGAGGCCAGACCCCGGTGCGAGGGAGGATAGACGGCATCGATGCCCGTCGGGAGGACGGCCAGGGTCGGGGCGCTCGAAGCGTCCAGGTCCCGGGCGGCCAGGGCGCCGCGATGGGCCGCCGCGTCGATGCCCCGGGCCAGCCCCGAGACCACGGGCAGGCCGGCCCTGGCCAGGTCCCTGGCGAGGGCGGCGGCCGTCGCGACCCCGCGGCCGCTGGCGCGCCGCGTCCCGACGATGGCGACCGAGGGAGTCCCGTTCCGGAGCCGGCCGCCGCGGGCGAAGAGGCCGTAGGGCGGATCGTGGATCTCGCGGAGGAGGGGCGGGTATTCGCCCTCCTCGATGCCGACGTAGCGGACACCGCTCCTCGCGAGAAAGGCCGCGTCCGACTCGGCCGAGCGGAGGAGGGTCTCGGGGCGCCAGGCCCGGGCCCTGAGGAGGCGACCGACGATCCGCTCGAGCCCCGAGAAGCCGAGCGTCCCGAGCCCGCAGCCTTCGGCGAGGGCCCGGGTCAGGCGGGCCTTCTCGGCCGAGCTGAGGAAGGTGAGACGATGCACGGCGAGGCGCGCGACCAGGTCTTCCACGCGGGGACCTCCCCGCCGGATACGCCCGTGCATGCCGGGCCCGCTTCTCCGGGTCTTCGCGCTTCGCGCGCTCGCGCACCGCGCCCCGAGACGGGCGGAGGCGCGGCCGGAAGGGGCTCCCTGCCGGCGGACCTCACTTCCTCGGGAAATACTCACCGTGGTAGTCCCCGAGAGCTTCGCTCTCGATGTGGGTGTAGATTTGGGTGGTGGCGATGTCGGAGTGGCCGAGGAGTTCCTGCACCGTCCGGAGATCGGCTCCTCCCGCGAGGAGGTGGGTCGCGAAGGAATGCCTGAAGGTGTGGACCTTGGCGTCCACCCCCGCGCTCGTGCGGGCCCGGTCGAAGCGCTTCCAGATCCCCTTCCGCGAGATCCCCCTGCCGCTCTGGCTCAGGAAGACCCGGTCGCTCCGACCGGCCTTCGCGAGGGCGGGCCGCCCGAGCAGGAGATAGTCCTTGAGCCTGGCCGCGGCCTCCTCGCCGAAGGGCACGATCCTCTCCTTCTTCCGTTTGCCGATGACGCGGATGACCCGCTCGTCGAGGTAGAGCTGGTCGAAGCAGAGGGAGGAGGCCTCGGAGATGCGGAGACCGCAGGAGTAGATGAGCTCGAAGAGGGCGCGGTCGCGGAGGCTCCGCGGGTCGCCGCCGTCGAGGGTGGCGAGGAAGCGGTCGACCTCGCCGGGGGCCAGGACGGAGGGCAGGCTGCGTTCCTGCCTCGGCGTCTCGATGAGGGCCGAGGGATCGTCGGCGCGGAGGCCCTCGAGTCTGAGGTACTTGAAGAAGGAGTGCACGCTCGACACGACCCTGGCCATCGTCTTGCGGGAGAGGGTCACGAGGGGCGCCGCGGCGAGCCCGGGATCGACCGGGGCCGGCCTCGCGGCCCCTCCCTGGCGGGCGACGAGGTAGGCGAGGAGATCGGCGCTCGTCGCGTCGCGAGGATCGAGGCCGCGGCCCTCCATCCAGGAGAGGAGGGATCGCGCCTCGCGGAGATAGACCTCCGCCGTGAGGGGCGAGCGCCTTCGGGTCCCGAGAAGGTAGACCCGGAAACTGGAGACGAGCTCGGCGCCGAGGGTTCCGGCGGGCGGAGCCGTCGCGGAGCCCTTCAGGCGCCGCTCCTCTCGCCGGCGAGACGGCGGTCCCTGAGGACGGTCGGGATCTCGAGCTCCTCCTCGTCGTCGTTGCGGCCGAGAAGGTACTGCTTGCCCTTCGCCGCGCCGCCCTCGGTGAGGGCCTTCCACTGGTCGCTGGAGAGGTAGTCCTCGAAGCCCCTCCTCGCCTCGCGGGAGGCCGAGGAGGTTTCCGCGGCCTTCCCGACGGCCCGGTTGAAGCCGGTGGCCACGACCGTGACCCGCACCTCGTCGCCCATCTCGGGATCGATGATGAGGCCGGGCTTCTGGAAGTACTCGCGGTCCGCGTGCTCGGTGATGAGGTGGAGGACCTCCTCGTACTCGGTGAGGGCGAAGTCCTCGCCGGCGGTGACGTTGATGAGGAGGTTGCGCGCACCCTCGATCCTCGCGTCCTCGAGGAGGGGGTTGTTGAGGGCCTTGGAGGCCGCCTCGACCGCCCGATTGTCCCCGGTGGCCGAGCCGATGCCCATGATGGCGTCGCCCTGGCCCTGCATCACGGTGCGCACGTCGGCGAAATCGATGTTGATCTCGCCGGGCAGTGTGATGAGGTCGGAGATGCCCTGGACGCCCTGCCGGAGCACGTCGTCCGCGATCAGGAAGGCCTGCTTGATCGGCGTGCGCCGGTCCACCACCTTGAGGAGGTGCTGGTTCGGGATCGTGATCAGAGTGTCGACGCACTGCCTGAGCTTCTCGATGCCCTCCTCGGCGAGGCGGGCCTTGGCGGGGCCCTCGAAGTCGAAGGGCTTGGTGACGACGGCGACGGTGAGGGCGCCGAGGTCCCGCGCCACCTGCGCGATGACGGGCGCGGCCCCGGTGCCCGTGCCGCCTCCCATGCCGGCGGTCACGAAGACCATGTCGGCGCCCTTCAGGGCCTGGGCGATGGCTTCGCGGTCCTCCAGGGCGGCCTTCTCGCCGATCTCCGGCTTGCCGCCGGCCCCGAGGCCGTGCGTCACCTTGGTGCCGAGCCCCAGGCGGATCGGCGCCTTCGAGAGGGCCAGGGCCTGGAGGTCGGTGTTGGCGACGATGAAGCCGACGTTCCGCAGGCCCGCCTGGATCATCCTGTTCACGGCGTTCGAGCCGCCCCCGCCCGCCCCGATGACCTTGATCACGGTCGGACTTGCCTCGTCCAGGCGGCTCTCCACGATTTCAAGAGTCATGTTCCCCTCCCCGTAGGGATGCCCGCCCTCCGGCGCCCGGCTCCCAGGTAACCTTCATAATTGCGTCGATCCCCATCGGCGCCCCGGGATCCCCCCGGGTGGGAAACGGCGCCCCTCCTTCGCGTCGCCGCGGGAGGGCGCCTCGGTCAGAAAAAGCTGTCCTTGAGCCAGGCCACGAATTTCCCGAGGCCAAGGCCCTGTCTCTTGTCCCTGCCCCCCTCCGACCGCCCCGCCTGAAGCCGGGTGCCGTCGCGGCGAGCCTGGTCGCGGGGCCCCTCGGACCTCCGTCCCTCGGGACGTCGCGCGACGGGCCGCTGGTCGCCGGCGGCCAGGGCCTCGGCTCCGAGGAGCACGAGCCCGACCCCCGTCGCCCAGACCGGGCTCCGGTATTCCTCCACGAGGCCGCCCACCGTCACGGGATTGCCGATCCTGACGGGGAGGCCGAAGATCTCGTGGGCGAGCTCGGCCGCCCCCTGCATCATCGCGCCTCCGCCGGTGAGGACCACGCCGCCCTTCACGTGGCGCCAGTGTCCCATCTTCTCCACGCGCTCCCTGGCCAGCCTGAAGATCTCCTCCATGCGGGGCTGGACGATGGAGGCGAGCTTCCTCCGCGGGATCTCCTCCGGGGCCCGTCCGCCGAGGCCCGGGACCACGAGGGTCTCCTCGGGATCGACGCCGATGACCCAGCAGGAGCCCTGTTCGCGCTTCATGCGCTCGGCCGCGTCCATGGGCACCGAGAGCATGATCGAGAGGTCGTTGGTGACCTGGGCGCCGCCGACGGGGACGACGCTCGTGAAGTAGGGCGCCCCCTCGGCGTAGACCAGGAGGTCGGTGGTGCCGGCCCCGAGATCGACGAGAAGGCAGCCGAGCTCGCGCTCGTCCGAGTTGAGCACGGCGCGCGCCGCCGCGAGGCTCTGAAGGATGAGGCGCTCGGCCTCGAAGCCGGCGCGGTGCACGCATTTCACGAGGTTCTGTGCCGTCGTCACCGAGCCGGTGATGATGTGGACCTCGGCCTCGAGCCTCACGCCGATCATGTCGATGGGGTTCCTGATCCCCTTCTGGTCGTCGACGATGTAGGTCTGGGGGATGACGTGGAGGACCTCGCGGTCCATGGGGATGACGACGGCCCTCGCGGCCTCGATGACCCGGTCCACGTCCTCGTGGGTGATCTCGCGGTTCCGGCCGGTGACGGCCACGACGCCCCGCGAGTTGATGCCCTCGATGTTGGCCCCCGCCACTCCGACGAGGCAGGAGCGGATCTCGCGACCCGACATCAGCTCGGCGGCCTCGACGGCCTCGGAGACGGAGGCGAGGGTGGCCTCGATGTTGACGACGACCCCGCGCCGGAGCCCCGTCGAGGGCGCGGTGCCCACGCCGATGATCTCGAGGACGCCGCTTTCGTTGAATTCCCCGACGACGGCCCGGGTCTGCGCGGTGCCGACGTCGAGTCCGACGATCATGTTGTCAGCCAGAGTGTCCCTCCTTGGTCCGGAACACGATCGTACCGGTACGGAAATCTAGTTCGTCCCCGCCCGAGGCGAGGCGGCCGGTGGCCAGGGCGTCCAGCACGAGGACAACGGAGCGCAGGAGCGGGGCGTCTGGCCGGGGTCCGGTCCGCACGGGCAGGGCGAAATGCAGGGGATAGAACACGAGCTCCACCTCGCCCCAGGCGGAGCGCTCGAAGCGGATCTCGGAGAAGAGCGAGAGGAGGGCCGGGTCGGCGGCCTCCATCGCGGCCAGGGCGGCCAGGGTGGGCAGGGCGAACTCGGGCAGGCCCTGGCCCGGCCGCCAGTCGGCGAAGCGGAAACCCGAGAGGAGGGGCAGGCCCGCGAACTCCGCCACGGGTCTCCGCGCGTAAGCGAGGCCCGAGGCGTCGACGGCGACCGTGCAGCCCCTCCCCTCGGACTCGACGAGGACGAAGGCGACGGGATTCCGCTCGACGACATCGATCCTGACGATATCCGGGGGCGAGAGGGAGAGGCGGACCGACTTGATCGCCGGCTCGGTACGGAGCCTGGCCTCGGCCGCGCCCCGGTCCACCGACAGGAGGGGTAGACCGGGCTTGATCCCGGCGATGGCGACGAGCTCCTCGGCGCTGAGCCTATGGTTCCCCTTCACCTCGAAGGCCCTGACCACGAGGAGCTCGGGAAGGGCGAGAAAGGAGAGGAGGACGAGGGCCGCGGAGGCCGCGACGAGGGCGGCGATCGTGAGCCCGGACCTGCGGCTTCCCTTCGGGCGCGGGACCTTCCTCCGGCTCCCTTCATCCTTCGCCGCCCCGGCAAGGCCCCCCGCCTCGCGGCGCCGGGCGCCGGGGACCTTCCCCGCCGCCTGCCCCCTTCCGGGGCCGGCATCGCGGGAAGGATCGATGGGCGTGAAGGCCCGGCGGCCCTTCGAGCGTCGACCCGACCTGAGGTCAGTCGCGGGGTCAGCCACGGGCCGTCTCCTGCGGGGAGGAATCGCTTCCGCGGCCGAGGTTCACGAGGAGACCGGCGATGGCCGCGCTCGTGATGAGGGAGGAGCCCCCCGCGGAGAAGAAGGGCAGGGCGATGCCGGTGGCCGGGACGACTCCCGCGGCGACGGCGGTGTTGATGAGGACCTGGAAGGCGAGGAGGAAGGCCAGGCCGAAACCGAGCCAGGACCTGAAGGGATCCGCGTCCCTCCACGCGTTCCTGAAGGCCCGCGCGATGAAGAAGGTCCAGAGGGCGAAGAAGGCGAGGACGCCGAGAAAGCCCGTCTCCTCGGTCCAGGCCGCGAAGACGAAATCGGAATGCACATAGGGGATGCTCGCGAGCTTGAGGGTTCCGAGGCCGAGACCCTTCCCCAGGAAGCCGCCCTCGCGGAGGGCGCGGAGGGAGCCGAGGACCTGGTAGCCCTGGCCGTGGGGCTCGTAGTCGGGAAAGAGGAAGGCGAGGATGCGCCTGAGGCGGAAATCGCTGGTCAGCACGATGAGGGTGAAGAGGGAGAAGGCCGCCGAGCCGATGCCGAGGAAGGCGCTGACCGGGGCCCCGGCCACCCAGAAGACCGCGGCCGCCGCCATGAGGGCGATGACGGCGGTGGAGAAATCGTTCTGCGAGTAGACGAGGAGGGCGCCGATCCCGACGAGGAGGAAGGGCGGAAGGAGGACGAAGCGCGAGCGGCCGGAGTCGGAGATCCCGCGCGCGCCCTCGCCCTGGGAGCGCCGCGCCAGCACGTGGGCCAGGTAGAGGACGGAGACGACCTTCCAGAACTCGGAGGGTTGGATGGTCGTGAAGCCGAGATCGATCCAGCGGGCGGCCCCGTTGCGGCTCGAGCCGATGAGGGGCAGGAAGGGGAGAAGGAGGGAGGCCAGGGAGAGGAGGGTCAGGAGCCCGACCCGTCGCCGGAGGGCTTCGAGGGGCACCGTGGCGCAGAGGACGAAGATCGCGCCGGCGGGGAGGTAGAACCAGAGCTGCCGGACGGCGAACCACCAGGCGGGGCGGCCCAAGGAGAGCGCATAACCTGTCGAGGCCGACCAGAGCGCCGCGAAGCCCGTGCCCGCCACGAGGAGGAGGGAGGCCAATAGGACGCGGTCCGTGCCGGGGCGGCGCGGACCGAAGCTCGGGTCGAGGGCGATGCCTGCTGCCATGGCGCCTACTGTATCTTCAGGGTGGAGAGGGCGATGATCGCGAAGAGGCCTCCGAGGATCCAGAAGCGCGTCACGACCTTCGTCTCCTTCCAGCCAGAGAGTTCGAAATGATGGTGGATCGGCGCCATCTTGAAGAGGCGCTTGCCCTTCGTCGCCTTGAACCAGCCGACCTGCAGCACGACGGAGAGGATCTCCATCATGAAGACGCCGCCGATGACGGCCAGGAGGACCTCCTTCTTGACGACGAGGGAGAGGGTGCCGAGGACGCCGCCGAGGGCGAGGGAGCCGACGTCGCCCATGAAGACCTCGGCGGGGTGGGCGTTGAACCAGAGAAAGCCGATGCAGGCCCCGATGAGGGCCAGGTTGAAGACCGTGAGCTCGCCGGCTCCCTTCACGTAGGGGATGCCGAGGTAGCCCGACCAGTCGGCCCGCCCCGAGAGGTAGGTGAGGAGGGAGAAGGCGATGAGTGCGATGATGACGAGGCCCGTCGCGAGGCCGTCGAGGCCGTCGGCGAGATTGACCGCGTTCGACCAGTACACGACGTACACCACGGCGATGGGCAGCCAGGCGACCCCCAGGTCGAGGATCGGGGCCTTGAAGAAGGGCAGGTAGAGCTTGGTCGAATCGGGATTGCCCTGGAGCCAGATGGCCACGGCGGCCGCCGAGGCCACCACCACCTGGGCCCAGAACTTGGCCCCGGCCGAGATGCCGTCGGAGTTGTGCCGCTTGATCTTGAGCCAGTCGTCGACGAAGCCGATCGCGCCGAAGCCGAAGAGGGAGCCGAGGGTGATGAGGGTGTAGGCGTTCCCGAGGTCGCCCCAGAGGAGGACGGCCGCCGAGACGGACAGTATTATGAGGAGTCCGCCCATGGTCGGGGTGCCGGTCTTGGCGAGGTGGCTCTCGGGTCCGTCGCTTCGTACCGCCTGGCCGAACTTCAGGACCCTGAGCTTGCCGATGACCCAGGGCCCCAGGAGGAAGGCGATGAGGAGGGCGGTCACGGCGGCGTAGGCCGAGCGGAAGGTGAGATAGCGGAAGACATTGAGGGGCGAGAAGAAACTCACCAGCGGATAGATCAGGTCCAGGAACATGTTTCCTCCCGCCTTATTCCGGAATCGAGTCGAGGAGGCGCTCGAGGGCCATGCCCCGCGAGGCCTTGAGGAGGACCAGGTCCCCCTCGCGGACGAAGGCCCGGACCTTCTCGCCGAGCCGCGCGATGTCCTCCTCGTGGAGGATGGGGCCGCGGAAGATCCCGTGCCGGGCCGCCTCGACGGCGGTCTCGTAGGCCCAGCGGGCCTCCGCGCCGAAGAAGAAAAGGGCGTCGGCGGCCGAGGCCGCCGCGATCCCGCCGATCCTCCTGTGCGCCGCCTCGGAGCCGGGTCCGAGTTCCAGCATGGAACCGAGCACGTAGAGGCGGCGCCCCGGCCAGGCCAGGGAATCGCAGAAGCCGAGGGCGGCCTCGGCGCTCTCGGGGTTGGCGTTGTAGCAGTCGCTGACGACCGTCACCCTCCCCCGCCTGAGCTCCGAGCGCCCGAAGAGGGGCTTCACCCCCTCGAGCCCCGCGGCGACGTCCTCCGGGCGGATCCCCATCCGCGCGGAGAGCGCCATCGCCGCGAGGGCGTTCTCGAGGTTGTGAGCGCCCACGAGGGGAAAACGCGCCTGGAGCCCCTCCCAGTCGATGGCCCAGCCATCCAGCCCCAGGTCCCTCGCCCCGCGGAAACCCGCGGTGCTCTTCTTCCCGAATTCCACGATCTCGCCCCGCACTCCTTCCTCGAGGAAGGCCTTGCAGGCCTCGTCCTCGCGGACGAAGCCGACCTGCCTGCCGTCGAAGCGCGAGAAGACCTTTTTTTTCTCCTCAGCTATCTTTTCCTGCGTGCCGAGAATTCCGATGTGGGCAGTCCCGACGTTCGTTATGAGGGCGTAGTCGGGATCGTACATCGCGGCCAGCTCGTCCATCTCCCCGCCGCGGTTCATGCCCATCTCGAAGACGCCGTAGCGCTCGTCGCCCTCGATGCCGAAGAGGGAGAGGGCGAGGCCCTGGTCGGAGTTGAGATTCCCGGGATTCATCGCCACCCTGCCGGCCCGGCCGAGGATGGAGGCGACGATCTCCTTGGTCGTGGTCTTGCCGCTCGAACCGGTGATGCCGACCCGGAGCAGGCCGGGGTGGCTCCGCCTCTTCTCCCGGGCCAGAGCCTGGAAGGCGGGCAGGACCGATTCGACGAGGAGGGCGGCGGCGCCCCGTGATGCCAGCTCGCCCTCCACTTGGAGGCCCCGACCCTTCCACCAGGCCGCCTCGAGCAGGAGGACCGGGGCCCCGTCCTCGAGGGCCCGGACCGCGAACTCATGGCCGTCGGAGCGTTCGCCGCGGAGGGCCACGAAGAGGGCGCCCGGAGCGGCCTTGCGCGAATCGAGGACGGCGGTCGCATAACGCGCCGAGGGGTTTCCGCGGAGCTCGCAGGCGATGCCGGCGCCCGCGAGGAGGGCCCGGGCCTCGGCGGCCCCGAAGGAGAGTCGCTCAGCCACCCTGTCCTCCTTGGCTCGCCTCTGGGGCTGCCTCGGCGGCGGGCGGGTTTCCGGCCGAGGGCGTCTCGATGAAGATGCGGCGCGCGGGTCCGGCCTTCTTGAGTCCCAGCTGCCCCGCGAGCTCGGCCGCCCTGGTCCGGCTCTCGAGGACGTCGATGCTCCCGAGAAGGCGCCGGTTGGCGTCGGCCCAGACGGCCTGCACGGCCTCGAGACGGTGCGCCTCCTCGGTCAGGGCGGCGACCCTTCCCGACTGCCACACGACGGCGGCCAGGATGAGGGGGACGGAGAGGGCGAGGAGGGGCCAGACGAAGCGCCTCATGCGGCCTCTCCCGGGGTCCCGGCCAGACGCCGCAGGAGGCGGAGCTTGGCGCTCCGCGAGGCGGGGTTCACGGCCAGCTCGGCGGCGGAGGCCTCGCGGGGCTTCCTGAAGGGGAGTTCGAAACGGCAGGCGCTGTCCATGCCTTCGATGATCGGAGCGATTCCGGGCGGCAGGGAGGACAAGTCGGCCCTCCCCTCGCCCTGCCTTTCGCGGGCCGCGAGGGTCTTGAAGAGAACCTTCGCGATGCGGTCTTCGAGGGAATGGAAGGTGATCACGGCGAGCTTGCCGCCGGGGGCGAGGAGGGAGGCCGCTCTGGCCAGACCCCGGGCCGCGCGGCCCAGCTCGTCGTTCACGGCGATGCGGAGGGCCTGGAAGGTCCTCGTCGCCGGATGGATGCGGCCATGGCGGTAGGCCGAGGGGACGGAAGCGAAGACGATCTCCTCGAGCCTCGAGCTCGTCCGGACCGGGGCGAGGCGGCGGGCCTCGACGATGGCCCGGGCTATCCGCCGCGACAGCCGTTCCTCCCCGTATTCATAGATGATGCGGGCCAGTTCCTCTTCCCTCTCGCCGTTCACGAGGTCGGCGGCGCTCAGGGGCGCCTCCGGGGAGAGGCGCATGTCGAGGGCCTCGTCGCGGGTGAAGCTGAAGCCCCGCCCGGATTCGAAGTAGTGGTGCATGGAGATGCCGAGGTCGAAGAGGACGAGGTCGGGGCGTTCGGCGGCGCCCGAGGCCACCTCCTCCGCGTAGGCCGCCCAGATCTCGTCGAACCAGCCCAGCCTGAAGTCCATGCGGGGGCCGAAGGAGGCGAGGCGTTCGCGGGCCTTGGCCTGGATCCGGGGATCGGCGTCGAAGCCCAGGTAGCGGAGTTCCGGATAGGTCGAGAGGAAGGCCTCGGCGTGGCCGCCCTCCCCCAGGGTGCAATCCACCATGAGGGCTCCGGGCCTCTCTGGGAGGAGGGCCGCGAGGACCTCCTCGAGCATGACGGGGCGGTGGGCGAAGGTCGGGCCGGGGCGGGGGTCGCTCATAGGGTGAGCCCCCCGAGCTCCTCGGCGGCCGAGCGGAACTCGGCCTCGTTCTCGTCCCAGTAGCGCCGGTATTCCTCGGAATCCCAGATCTCGAGGTACTTGGTGATGCCGAGGATCACGCATTCCTTCGTGAGTCCCGCCCACTCCCTGAGGCTCTGGGGCACGGAGATGCGCCCCAGCTTGTCGATCTCGACCTCCTGGGCCGGGGCCAGGATGCGTCGCTGGACGAGGCGGGACTTGGCCTGGAAGAGGCTGGTCGAATCCATGAGTTTCTGGGAAAGGGCGGCCCACTGTTCAGGAGGGAAGAGCCAGAGGCAGCGATCCACACCCTGGGTGAGGACGAAGAGGTTGCCCGGGAGTTCGGACCTGAGACGGGCGGGAAGGGAGAGTCGCCCCTTCTCGTCTAGGTTGTTCCGGAACTCGCCGGTCAGGAGGTTCATTCCACCATTTCCTACTATTTCCCACTATTTCCCACAAAGTTATACTATCTGCCTTCGGAGGCCTGTCAACGAAGCGACAGAAAAAAAGGAGAGACAGAATTAATATTTTCCGGAAGAAGAACACTACATCTGTGTAGCGGTTTTCCCCTTCGCCCCTCCCCGACCGCCTGGGGACAGGACAGGTGGGCCTAGGGCGCCCTTCCAGCAGAGCTGAATATTTCATTATATCATATCGCTTTAGTTGGGAACCACAAAGTGGGGGGGGAGGGAGTCCAGAGCTTCCAGGAAGGCCCGCGGGGGAGGATAATGGGCTATGTTCATCCGTGAATGCTTCATCGTCTATCCGGAAGGTGAGGTCCAGGAAATCCCCTCGCCCCTCCCCTTCAACGCCCTCGTCGACCTCAATGGCCGGCCCCTGGCCCTTCCCCTGGCGACCCATCGCCAGATCGCCTACCGGGTGGTGAAGATCAGGCGCGAGGAGGCCAAGGGAGGAGAGACCGTCTGGCACCACCTCGAACTCGTGCCGGCGGCCGAGCTCCGCTTCGCCGCCGGGACCTAGGTTCCGGCGGCGCCGGGAGAGGACAAAAAAAAGCGCCCTCCGCGGAGGGCGCAAGACGAAGCAAAGGGCCCTCAGCCCTCGTCCTCCTCGGAGTGGGCGAAGAGGAGGAGGTCCGGGAGTTTGTGGACGCCATGGTGGCTGAAATCCCCCTTGGCCTCCTTTTCCGCGACGACCTCGAGTTCGAAGAAATGGGAGGTCTCGTCCAGGCCGGGGACCATGGCCCGGGCCTCGAGGGTGAAGGTGCGCTTCTCGCCGACCTGGGAGGCGGCCTGGGGGCAGACCCAGAAGATGAAGGTGCCCGCCGTGGCCTGGGCGAGGATGAAGGGGTTGGACCAGTTGAGCTCGACCATGGGGGCCGGACTGCCCTCGAGGAAGAGGACCACCTGGCCCTGGGCTATGGGCTCGAAGTTGAGGCCGTTGAAGACCCGGCCCATGATGGTCGGGAGGTTGAAGGCCGGCCCCTCGGGCAGGTTGGTGACGAGTTGGGCGGCGCCGTGGTCGGCCGTGCCCCGGGGGCGGTGGGCCACCTTCGACCAGCCCTCCTGGGCATAGGTGATGATGTCGGCCCGCTTCTGCACGTTGACCATGAAGTCGCGCTCGCTGTAGGCGAGGCCGCGGCTCGAGATGATGTACTCGGGCTTGATGCGATTGAGCACGTAGCAGGCGACATCGAGCTTGCATTGACCGCAGGTGCAGTAGCCGAGCTTGGGCGAGGCGATCTCCTGGGCGAAGAGCTCTTCGACCGTGGAGAGGACCGCTTCCTCCATGAGATTCTTGATTTCCATCCTGCCTCCTCCCTCGACCACCTCCCTCCAGTGTAGCCAAGAACCCGAATCCCGCAAGTCTCGCCGCCCCGGCGAGGGCCGAGACTAGGAAAGCCGCGGCGACTCGGGTAATACTGAGGGCCAATGGAGCGAGCCCTGCCCCGAAAGTCCCTTGCCCTTCCGGCCGCGGTCGCCCTCATCGGCGGGGCCCTACTCCTCTCCTCCTGCCTCCGGAGCGAGCCCAAGCCCCCGGAAAGGCCCGCGATCGAGATGACCCGGCCCCCGGCTCCCCCGCCCTCCTCTCCCTCCCCCGCCCCTCCGCAGGCCCTGCGGCCCGCCCCTCCCCAGCCTCCCTCCCCGAGGGCCGCGGCGCCCAGCCCTCCCCCCCCGGCCGTCTTTCCTCCGGGACCGCCGGCCCCGGGGAACCCCCGCTACTTCGAGCTCGGGCTCGCCTCTCCGCCCCGCCTGCCCGCCGACCAGCTCCTCGGCCCCCTCGAGGACCTCCGCCCCGCGCTTCCCGCCTCGGGCGGGGACTCGCGAGCCGCCCTCGTGTCGACCATCTCGACCTTCCTCGACGGCCTCGAGAAGGGCAGCCTCGCCGAAGCCACCCTCCTCGAGGGCCGGCGTCCCCTCTTCGAGGCCCTCCTCTCGGAGCTCCTCGAGGGCGACGAGAACCAGAGACCCAGGGCCTGGAGGCTGGGCCTCCTCAGCATCGAGGGCACCGAGGCCCTGGCCTCGGTCGCCCTCTTCGGCCTCGCCGACGACAGCAAGGGCAACCTCAAGCTCCCGCCCCGCGTCGACGGCGAGATCCATGCCCGCTTCGAGGGCGATTCGTGGTATATAGAAGATCTCTCGGTCCCGCTCGATGGACTGAAGACCCAGCGCGGATCTCCGACGGAGCCCTTTTCCCCTCCGCTCGGAACGTCGCCAGGCAAGGGAGACTGAATGGCAACGAGCCTCAAGCGCATCGAGAAGGAGTTCATCCTGGGCGCCGCCCGGGACGACCACACCAAGCTCCTCATCCTGGCCGGCAACGGCGAGTGGCCGGTGGAGATCAAGGCGCTCGGCTCCGACCACATCATCTTCTCCCATGCCATGCCCCTCCGCCTCCTCCGCCGGGGCCTCCGCTACGAGTTCCGCTTCGTCTACCGCGAGCAGGCCCTCGCCTTCAGGGCCAAGACCCAGGAGATCAAGGAAAGCCTCCTCACCGTGGTCATGCCCGAGAACATCTACAAGAACCTCGGGCGGCGCTATTCCAGGCGCATGCCCCCCTCCGAGCTCAACGTGGCCTTCTCCTTCAAGGGCGAGCGCTTCGAGCTCGCCTTTCCCACCACCCGCGAGTACGCCTCGGTCGCCCAGCCCGAGCCCTCCCCCGACTTCGACCCGGCCGACATCCGCGGCCTCATCCGGAGCTTCAACCAGAAGAGCGAGGACAGGGCCAGCGATCGCGCCATCGTCATGTGGAAGGACAAGAAGCCCGAGACCCTCGAGGAGCGCCTCATCGCGCGCACGGGCAAGATCTTCTTCCTCGCCACCACGGCCGGCGGCCTGCCCACCATCGATCCCTTCCCCAGCTCCCGGATCGTGACGCGCACCATCCTCGGCGACTTCCTCGCCGAGTCGGGGACGAGGGGCGACCTCGTCGAGGAGGAGATCCTCCGCTTCGAGCGCAACAAGCGCTCCTCGGGCCTCCTCTCCGAGCTCCTCGTGCCCATCCTCTTCCAGGAGTACGTCATCGGCTACGTGTGCCTCCAGAACCGCACGGAGGGCCGCGTCCCCTTCGACCTCGCGATGGTGGAGACCTTCCATCTCTTCGCCGAGATCCTCGCCTGGTCCCTCAAGATCAACGGCTACTTCAAGGGCGCGCCCAAGAAGCAGCCCGGGATCAAGGCCCAGGTCCTCGACCTCTCGGCCAGCGGCATCCTCTTCGCCAACGACTCCAAGGACCTCGGCGCCTCCCTCCTCCCCGACGCCCGCCTCGACCTCCAGTTCTCGATGGGCGAGCGGGAGCTCAAGGCCTCCGGCGTGGTCCGGAGGACTTACCGCGACGGGGACCAGTTCTACTACGGCGTGGAGTACGACGAGATCCAGCCCGAGGACTTCCGCTTCCTCTTCGAGTCCCTCTACGGCCGCACCTTCACCGACGCCGACGGCTTCTCGGTGGAAGGCCTCGCCGTGAAGAAACCCCTGATAGACTTCAAGGAAGAGAAGAAGTAGGGGAAAACGGGGGGAAGGGATTCCGCGACAAGGCGCCTAGGAAAACCAAGGCGCAAAGGGCTCGAGAAGCTTTGCAAATGGACCAGAAGACGGGTTCGGACCATCCTTGAGTTCTTTGATCAAACCCTCACAACGCCCATTTCCCTGATCATTATTTGCCTTCGCGCGCTCCCTTCCCTTTGTGCCATTGTGCGGTATCTTCGCCGCCTCTAGTGGCGGCGCTTGGGGAAGTGTTTCAGCATCGCGATGCAGTTGCGCTTCGCGCCGAAGATGAAGCCCCCGTCCCAGTACTCGAGGGCCGCGAAGAGGGCATTGCCCCCGTCGTTGTCGTCGCTCCGCTCGGTGCGGAAGGAGACGAAATCGGCCAGGGACTCGTAGTCCATGCTGTTGAGGCAGGATTGGCGCTTCCGGTTGAATTCATTCCACTTCTCGATGTCCTGGAAGCCCGGCCCCTCGTCCTCGACGATGAGGTGGGCGTGCTCCGGACTGAACTCGTACCAGATGCGGACCTTCTTCTCGGGATCGGAGCGGTTGCCGTGCTTCACCGCGTTCTTTATGACCTCGGAGATCTGCTGCTCGAGGAGGTTGATCTCCTTGATCTCGGGGGGGGCGCTCTGCACGATCAGGAGCGTGAAGTAGCGGATCTGCCGGAAATCGGAGGGGAACTCCTTGTGGAGCATCCCTGCCTTGTTGAAGATGCGCGCGTCCTCGTCCACCCGGATCTCGAGGACGCCGTCGACGAGATTGTCGTTCGCCATGGCTCACTCCTCCATCTTGGCGAGGGCTTCCTCGATGGTCGGGGAGATGGGGAAGTAGCCCATGAGCTTCGTGAGCTCGATGACCTTCTTCACCGAACCGTGGATGTTGGTGATCACGAGTTTCAGGTTCATCTTCTTGATGGTCGAGCAGATGTAGATGAGGGCGCCGATGCCGCTCGAGTCGATGTAGTCGACGTTCTCGAGATTCACGATGTAGCGCTCGACCTTCTTCTCGAGCATCTTCATCACGAGTTCCTTGAGACGATATGAATTGTAAAGGTCCATCTCGCCGTTGACGTCGATGATGTAGTTCTCGCCGCTCTTGCGGATCTTCAGTTCCATCTGCTCGCTCCTCGCTAGCGGTTGTTCGCTTTCATCACAAGCACGGTCTGGTCATCGTGCCTTCGCGCCTTCGCCGAGTGCCTCTCCACCTCGGCGCGTATCGTCTCCACGATCTCCTTCGCTGCCAGGTCCTTCGAGCGGAGCAGGGCCGCTCCGAGGTTCTTCCGCCCGTACTGCCGGCCCTGCTCGTCCATCGCCTCCACGACCCCGTCCGAGTACATGAGGAGGACGTCCCCCTCCTTCACGCGCAGCGAGCGGGAGACGTATTCGGTCGTCCTCTCGACGCCGATCGGGATGCTCTTGATGTCGACGGTCTCCACGGTCCCCGTCTCCTTCCGGTAGATGAGGAGGGGCTGGTGGGCCGCGTTGGCGTATTCCAGCTCCCCGGTGCCGCCGTCGATGAGGACGAGGCCGAGGGTGGAGAAGTGATCCATGTCGACCTTGCCGCAGAGGCCGCGATTCACCCAGGACAGGAGGGTGGCCGCGTCCTTGGTCGTGTTGACGATGAGATGGAGGATGGAACGGACCATCACCATCACGAGGCCGGCGGAGACTCCCTTGCCGGCCACGTCGCCGAAGACCACCAGGGCTCGGTCGCCGCGCATGCGGATCAGGTCGTAGTAGTCGGAGCAGACGCCGTGGGCGGGACTCATGAAGACGGCGAGGGAGAGGCCCGGCACCTCGGGGAGCTTGCGGGGCACCACGGTGCGCTGGATCTCCTCGGCGATGGCGGCCTCGCGGTCGATGTCGCTGCGCTCGGCGGCCTCGAGGAAGGTGAAGGCGTCCGAGACCGAGATGGCGCCGAAGCTCCCGAGGAGCTTGAGCCTGTCGAAGTCGCGCTCGCTGAAGGGCTCTTCGCCGATCCGCGCGACCGCCACCAGGCCGATGGTCTCGTCCTTCCAGACCAGGGGGGCGATCATGAGGGAGCGGAGGCGCAGCCACTCGTCGTCGCCGTTCTTCGCGATGGTGGGATCGGCGTCGGTGTCGGGCACGAAGAGGGCGCCGCCCTCCATCGCCACCTGACCGAAAATGCCCTCGCCGAGCCTGAAGCGGGCGTGGCGGAGATGGGTGACGACCCGCTCCTCGTCCTTGGGGAGGCTGTCGGGGAGCTTGAAGGGAGGCGGGAAGCGCCCTTGCATGGCGCGCACCGCGACGACCTCCTCGAGTTCCTCGGCGAGGAGGACGATGCCGCCGTCGGCCCGCGTCTTCTCGACGGCCACGTTGATGAGGCCGTCGAGGACCTCCTGGAGGGAGAAGCCCGCCTTGATGACCGAGCCCGTCGCGGTGAAGAGCTCGAAGAGGGAGTCGACCGAGTCCTCGTAGTACTCGACGGCGGAGACGAGCTCCGCGCGCAGGATGTCGATGAAGATGAAGCCGACGAGGGCGATGATGCCGTAGTAGCCGGTGACGCCGAAGGCCTGGAACCAGAAGTTCTCTGGCCCGAGAACGGCCTCGGCGACGAGGTAGACGAGGGAGCCCGCGGCCAGGGGATAGCGCACGAGGCGGACGAGGCGCTTGGCCTGTCCCTCGCCCTGCACGGCCTGGCCCCGGCGATAGAGGAGGATGACGAGGACGGGCGCGAGACCCGCGAGGAGGAAGACGAAGCGCGGCGGGGTATCGATGCCGAGGAGGGGCAGGCCGAAGGCGAGGAGGCCCGAGAAGACCGAGAGGGCGACCGCGTTGTAGAGGGTGGCTCCGCCCTTCACGGGCAGCACGAAGGCGAGGGCGAGGAGGGCGACGAGGACGAGATCGGTGGCGATGTAGAGATTGGGATCCGGAAAGAACACGAAGACGGAGTCGCGGAGGAGGGCGAAGAGGGCCACGATGATGTAGCCCCGCATCACGCCTTCGGCCTCCTTGCGCTGCCAGAAGGCAAAGGCGAGAAGGAGGATGGCGGCGACGATGAACTTCGCCACCTGGGGACCGTTCAGAGTCAGGAGGACGCTTTCCAGATCCATCGACATTCCTTTCTCCGACACCAGACTGCCGATCCAGGACGGGCCCGGAGCAAAGACTCGCGAAGTGTAGCATTCGCGACAGGCGGAGTCAACGATTATCCCGGAGCGCGGAAAGGCTCGCTCTTGAGCGGTAATGTCGAGTATGGTTGGGTTCGATATTCATGGTAGGGCGACATAGGTAGCCCCATCCCGGGCGCCACTCCGCTCACGCAAGGTCGACATGCAATGATTGCGGTATACGCGAAAATCCCCTTCCGGAGGCAACTCCGCCAGACCGACCCCGCGCTCACCGCCCGCCTCGAGCGGGGCTTCGGCGCCGCGGCCCGGGACCTCGGAGCCAGCCTCCGCACCGAGGAGGAGGCCTTTCTCCTCGGCTTCGCCGAGGGCGAGGGCAGCGCCCGACTCCGGGCCGCCGAGGCCCTGCGCGGCCTCGAGCTCCTCCTCCGCGAGGAGGAGCCGTCCCTCCTCGGCTGGTTCCTCGCCCTCGATCTCGCCCCCGACGATCCCGAAGAGGCCTGCGACAACTTCGCGGCCACCTGGCTCTCGGTCTTCGGGGACGGAGTCTTCGCGGGCGAGGCGGGCAGGAAGAGTCTCGCGGGCTATCTGGAATGCGAGGAGGGCCCGGCCTTCCAGCCCGTCCGCGGCTATCCCGCGGCCCGCCCTCCCCTTCCGCCTACCTGGCGCAGCCCCAGTCCCGAAGAGAGCTTCCTCGAGCGGATCACCGAGGAACTGGGCCGCCACGCGAGGGGCGAATCGCGCGCGCGGATCCTGGCCGCCGTCGGTCCCGGGGACTCGCCCCTCACCCTCCTTCGCGCCGGCCTGGACCGGCTCTTCGGCGCCGGTCTCCGCCTCCTCGTCCTCCGACCCGGACCCGAGCAGTCCCCCCTCGCCCCCTTCGTCGACGGACTGGCCGGCGGCGAGGGCGGGGCCCTTTCGGCGGCCGCCCGCCTCGTCGCCGCGAGCCCCTACAGGAAATTCCATTCCGAGTCCCTTCTCTCCGCCTTCCGAGTCGAGATGAGCCGGAACCTCGCCGCCTTCGCCGCCGGCGAGGGTGGCAGGAAGGGCGGCGCGAAGAGGGGGGAGGAGTCTCCCGCCTTCGTCCTCCTCGAGGACCTCGATTCCTGGCCGGCGGCCAGCCTCGACCTCCTCCGCGGCCTCCTCGCCGACGCGGAGCTCCGGAGCCCGGGACCCCGCGGCGAGGGACCCGAGGGGCTCCCCCTCCTCATCGCCAGCGCGACCAACCCTCCTCCCTCCCTCGGAGGCGCCGTCGTCAGGATCGTCTCGGCCCCGCCCCCCGGGCCCGGAGCCATCGCCCAGGCGGCCCGCGAGGGCGCCGCGGCCGCCGGTCGTCCCGAGCTCGCGCCCCTCCTGGCCTCGACGGCGCGGGGGGACGCCTTCAGGCTCAGCCTCGCGATCCGCGTCGCCGAGCGCGGCGGCCCCGAGCTCGTCGAAGCCCTCGGGCGGGGGCCCGTCCTCACGAGGGACCTCGTGACCGCCGCCCTCGCCACCTGGCCCCCCGACTTCTCGGCCTTCCTCCACGCCCTCGGCCTCGCCGACGAGGCCCTCGACGCCCCGGCCCGCGCCCACTTCCTCGAGGCCGCGGGCTATCCTCCCGGCATCCGTCCCCTCCTCACGCGGGCCCTCGAATCCCTGGGGCTCATCGAGGGCGGGGACAGGCCGAGGATCGCGAGAGCCGAGGTCGGCGAAGCCCTCGACTTCCAGCGCGAGAGGATGGGCGGGCTCGAAGCGATCTTCGCGAAGGAACTCCTCGGACTCCACGCCTCGCGGAAGATCCTGCCCTCCCTCGCCTTCCACCGGCGCCTCCGAGCCCTGGGCCGGGCCCTCCCCGGCGGCCCGGCAGCTCCCGGCGCCCCGCCCTCTCCTCGCGGCCAGACCTCGGCCGGGACGAAGGGCGGCGAGGATCCCTCCCTCCTCCTCGACTGCATCGCGGCCGACCTGACCTACGGACCCTCGGAGGAGGCGGCCGAGGGCCCGCCCTCCGGCCTCCTCGCCGCCTCCCTCCCCCTCTGGACGGCCTTCGCCTCCGAGGACCTCCCCGCCCCTCCCCTGGCGGCCTTCGAGGCCCGGGTGCTCGAGGCGGGGAAGCCTCCCCTCGAGCAGGCCATCCTCGATCTCTTCCGCGCCACGGACGACTACGCCCTCGGCGCCGCGTCCTCCGCCGCCGCGAAGACCAGGCCCGCCCTGATGGTCTTCCACGGTCTCGGCTCGCGACGGGCCGAGGCGCGGGCCCACCGCCTCCTCGGCCTCTGCAGCCTCGCCGCGCGCCAGGTCGTGGAGGGCTCCGAGTACCTCAACAACGCCTACGAGCTGGCCGGCCTCGTCCAGGACGCCCGCGAGTCCTTCCTCGCCGCCAGGGCCGCGGCCGGCGCCTGCTTCGTGCTCGGAGACCTTCGCAATTGCGAACATTGGCTCCGCAAGGCCCGCGCCGCGGCGGAGGGGGCCTTCCGCGAGGACTGGATCGTCGCCGCCGACTTCCTCTCGGGAAGGCTGGCCTTCGAGCTCGGCCGCTACGGGGCCGCGGAGGAGAGCTTCCTCGACGCCGCCTCGAGGGCCGGCGCCCTCGAGCTCGACCGGGCCGTCCTCCGCGCCTCCCTCTGGGCGGGCCGCGCCGCCTCCTACGCGGGCGCGGGCGAGAAGGCGCGCGCCGCCTTCGACAGGGCCGGAGCCGACTCCGAGGCCGCCTGGTTCAGGGCCGAGGTCCTCGCCTGGGAGGGAGCCTGGGAGGAGACCACCGCCCTCGCCGCCGAGGCCCTGGCCCTCCTCCCCCGGAGCTCGCGCCGCCCCGTCGACACCGCCTCCTGGGAGTCGGGCTTCGACATGCTCGAGGGGCCCTCCCTGGGCGCCGATCCCGGCTGCTTCTACCTCGAGGACCAGCTCTCGGCCTTCGCCGCCTTCGCGCGCTCCATGGCCACGGGCGATCCCGCCTCCCTCGCCGCCATCACGGCGCGGACCCGCGAGCAGCGCCTGGCCTCGATCCATCCCCAGGCCCACCTCTACGACTACTACGCCTTCATCGCCTGCGAGTCGATGCCCGAGCCCCCCGTCGACCCGGGCACCCTCCTCTCGCGCGCCTGGAAGGCCCTGCAGACGAGGACTCTCCGCATGGAGGAGTCCTCGCTCAAGAACCTCTTCCTCGAGTCCAACCGCTGGAACCGCGAGATCGTCGCGGCCGCCCGGGCGCGGAGGCTCGTCTGAGACCGGCCCGGGAGGACAGATGAGCTCGCGCCCGCTGGGGGGCTGCTCCTACCACGCGGCCCGCGGCTTCCTCGACCACCTCGGCTCGGAGCTCGGCGCCGTCGACCGGGCCGACGGCGACCTCCTCACGATCCTCGGGCCTCGCAGAAGGCCCCTCTGGGTGCGCAACATCTGGATAGACCCAGTTGTGATCGATTTTTCCTCCGTGGGCGACGCGGCGAAGAAGTTGCGCGACATCCAGCGCAACTGGGCACCGCTCCCGGCCCGCCTCCACCGCCGCACGGCCCTCATAGCGGCGAAGCTCCCTCCCCTCCCCTCGAGGCCCAAGCCCTTCCCCTTCGAGATCCCCGAGGTGCCGATGGGCGCCTTCACCCTCCTCGACGAGGGACGGCTCCTGGCCGCGCCGACCTGCACGAGCCCCTTCCCCAACGGCGAATTCGAGTTCGAGGAGGACCACGAGGGGCCGCCGAGCAGGGCCTACCGCAAGCTCTGGGAGGCCCTCCTCCTCGCCGGCCGCCGTCCCGCCCCCGGCGAGCGCTGCCTCGACGCGGGCGCGGCCCCCGGGGGCTGGACCTGGGCCCTGGCCGGCCTCGGCGCCTCGGTGCTGGCCGTCGACCGCGCCGCCCTCGACCCGAGGATCGCCGCCCTTCCCGGCGTCGAAGCGCGCCGCGGGGACGCCTTCGCCCTCCGCCCCGCGGAGGTCGGAAGCGTGGACTGGCTCCTCTCCGACGTGATCTCCTATCCCCCCGTCCTCCTCGAATGGGTCGAGGGCTGGGTGGCCTCGGGGCTCGCGAAAAACATGATCTGTACTATAAAGATGCAGGGAGAGAGCTTCGACCGGGCGACGGTGGCCCGCTTCGCGGCCATTCCCGGCTCGCGCGTCGTCCATCTTTGGCACAACCGCCACGAGCTCTGCTGGATGAGGGTCGAGGGGGACAGGGGCCTGGGAAGCTGAGGAGCCATCCGGGAGGGAAACCTTTCCCGGAAAGGTTTCCCCCCCGGCCCCCCCTTTCCAAAGGCCGCCTATTCCGCCGGCGAGGTCTCGGGCTCGCCGCCGCCGAACATCGCGCTTATCTTCCCGAACATCGCCTCCCCCTCCTCCTCGCTGAAGTCGACGGCGGCCTCCCGGAGGGTGATGAGGTGCTTCGGGATCTCCTCGAGGAAGGGGCTCGGCCTCATCTCGACGGTGTCCTTCTGGCGCCGGCGCTTCTTGACGGCCGAGATGAGGAGGCGGCGGCGGGCCCGGGTCACGGCCACGTAGAACAGCCTGCGCTCCTCCTCGAGTTCCCCGCCCTCCTCGAGGCTGCGGGCGTGGGGAATGATCCCGTCCTCGCAGCCGGCGATGAAGACGATCTCGAATTCGAGGCCCTTGGCGGCGTGGATGGTCATGAGATTGGCCTTGCCGCCCTCCTCCTCGCCGTCGTCGTCGCGCGTAACCAGGGTTATGCGATTCAACCAATTAAAAAGACCGGTGGAGAGATTGTCCGGGTCGTCCTCCCAGGTCTTGATCATGTTGATGAAGATCTCGACGTTGTGGAACTTCCACTTGGCGGCCTTGTCGTTGTGACGGTTCTCCTCGATGAGATAGCCCCAGTAGTCGACGGCGTCGATGAGTCTCCGCACCCGGTCGGCGATCTTCTTCTTGCCGAGGAGCTCCTCGCGCCACTCGTCCAGGAGGTCGATGAAAGTGCCGATGTCCTCGACCGCCTTCTCGGAGAGGCCGCCGAAGACCCCGGCGTCGCCCCCCTCCGCGGGCAGGAACTCGCCCTTCCGCACCAGCTCCATCGCGCTGCGGATCGCGCCGCCCTTGGCCTTGGCCACCGCGTTGAGCTTCTCGAGGGTGGCCTTGCCGATGCCCCGCCTCGGGGTGTTGATGACGCGGAGAAGGTGGATGTCGTCGTCGGGGTTCGCGAGCACCCGGAGGTAGGAGATGATGTCCTTGATCTCCTTCCGGCCGAAGAAGGAGGTGCCGCCCGAGATGCGGTAGGGCACGTTCTCGGCCAGGAGGGACTCCTCCATGCGGCGCGCGAGGTTGTTCGTGCGGATGAGGATGCCGAAGTCCTCCCAGCGCAGTTTTTCCTCGCCCTTGAGCTCGCGGACGGTCCTCGCGATGAAGTCGGCCTCGGCGGCCTCGTCGTCGGGGAGGTAGAGCTCGATGGGCGTGCCGTCGATGCCGCCCGGCGACCAGAGGGCCTTCTCCTTGCGGTTGGAGTTGTTGGCGATGATGGCGTTGGCCGCGTCGAGGATGGTGGAGGTGGAGCGGTAGTTGCGCTCCAGCTTGATCTCCTTGCGCTCGGGGAAGTCCTTCTCGAAGAGCATGAGGTTCTCGTAGTTGGCCCCGCGCCAGGAGTAGATCGACTGGTCGTCGTCGCCGACCACGCAGACGTTGCGGCCCGCGATGTGCCGCATCATCGTGTACTGCTGGAGGGAGGTGTCCTGGAACTCGTCGATCATGATGTAGTGGAAGCGCTCGCGCCACTCGGCCGCCACCTCGGGGTGGAGCTCGAAGATGGCGATGGGGAGCCCGATGAGGTCGTCGAAGTCCACCGCGTTGAAGATGCGGAGGGAGCGGCGGTACTCCTCGTAGAGGTGGCGGTAGGCCTCGTCGGCCCTGCTCCAGGGGCGCACGCCCGAGGAGATCTCGGAGAAGAGGCTCCCGACCTTCCAGGCGTCGAAGGCCTCCATGCGGAAGCCCTGCTCCCTCGCGCAGTCCTTGACGAGCTGGGTGCGGTCGGCCTCGTCGTAGATCGAGAAGTTGGGGCGGTAGCCCAGCCTCTCGATCTCCTTCCGGAGGATCTCGACGCCGAAGGAGTGGAAGGTCGAGACCGTGAGGCCCCGGAGCTTCTTGCCCGTGATGTGGCGCACCCGCTCGGACATCTCGCGGGCGGCCTTGTTCGTGAAGGTGAGCCCGAGGATGGCGTGCTGGGGCACGCCCTCGTCGAGCATGTGGGCCATGCGGTAGGTGATGACGCGGGTCTTCCCCGAGCCCGCCCCCGCGATGATGAGGAGGGGACCCTCGATGGTAGTGACGGCCTCGAGCTGCTCGGGATTGAGGCCCGCTTCCCATTCCTTGCGCAATTCCTCGCTCCTTTCAGGCCCGTGGAGGGCGGATTTCCGGGATCGGTGCTCCCGGGGAGCGCCCCCTCATCTCTCGAGCCAGGGCCGGAGGATCTCCGCGAGACCCTCGGGCCCTCCCTCTTTCGCCTCGAGCACGAGGCGGCCGGGCAGGCCCTTGAAGAAGGTCTCCTGACGCTTGGCGTACTTCTGGCTGTCCGCCTTGATGCGGGCGCGGGCCGCGACGAGGAGGCCCTCCCCGGACAGCCCGTCGGCCTCCAGCTCGAAGAACTCGCTGTAGCCGATGGCCTTCATGCCCGGGTCCCCGGCGCCGAAGCCCGCCTCCCTGAGGCGCGCGACCTCGGCCGGGAGGCCCGCCTCGAACATCCCGTCGACCCGCAGGGCGATGCGCGAGCGGAGCTCCTCGCGCGGCCGCCGGTACTCGATCACCTGCCAGCCCTCGCCCCCGCCGGCGGGAAGGAAGTCGGCGAGGGGCCTGCCCGTGGCCCTGAGGATCTCGAGGGCTCGCGAGAGGCGATAGAGATCCCGCTCGTGGATGCGGGCGGCCGACACGGGATCCCCCGACGCGAGCTCGGCCCGGAGGGCCTCGACCCCCCTGGCCTCGAGATCCCTGGCCACCTCCGCCCTGAGGGCGGGATCGGCGGCGGGCGCCGTGGGCAGGCCGCCCACGAGGTGCTTCACGTAGAAGCCCGTGCCGCCCGACACGATCGGCAGCCGGCCCCGGGCCCTGATCGCCGCGACGGCCTCCCCGGCGCGTCGGACGAAGTCGCCCACCGAGTACAGCTCCGAGGGCTCGAGGATGTCGACGAGATGATGGGGCAGGGAGGCCCTGAGTCCGGCCTCGGGCTTGGCCGTCCCGATGTCCATGCCCCGGTAGGCCTGCATGGAGTCGGCCGAAACGACTTCGGCCCTGCCTTCCCAGGGGGAGCCAGGGCCGAAGAGCTGGGCGAGGAGGTCCGTCTTCCCCGAAGCCGTGGCTCCGACGAGGATGGGGACGCTAGTCAAGTATCTTGTATTCGATCTGCTTGGTGAACACCTGCCGCGTGGCGAGGGAGACTACCTTGCCGGAATTCTTGTCGACCTCGGGGCCGCGGATGACGGCGAGTTGATAGGCGCGGTGGGTCACGACCACGGTGAGCTCATAGGCGTTGCTATCATATTCGATGAGCTGCTCGAGGGGCATGATCATGCGGACTCCTGTCGAGGATGATGGAGGGGTGATTTTACAGGGAAATCGGGCGGCTTACAAGCCCCGGACGGGACCGGTCCTCACCAGGAGAGGATCTTGTTCTGGTACTTGAGGGCGGTCTTGATCTCGCTGATGTCCTTCCAGGCCACGGTGAAGGTGAAGGAGGGGTCGATGTAGTACTGCTTCAGGGTGGTGTCGAGCTTGGGAACGGCCTGGGCCTCGATCGAGAGGGTCCAGTCCTCGAGGTCCTGGGCCAGCTTGAAGGAGAGGTTCTTGACCTTGAAGAAGCCGTTGGCCTGGGAGGTCGCGTCCCAGAAGGAGAGGGACTGGACGATGTCCTCGAAGGGGTTCTTCGCGACGATCCCCAGGCTGGCGATGCGGCTCTCGGAGAGGAAGGCGGCGGGCCAGTAGCGCCAGACGCTCCTGTTCTGGGACTGACTCGAGAAGCTCAAGGTGAAGCCCCGGCCCAGGGCCATGCCGGCGGTGAAGGCCAGGCTCAGGGTCGAGTCGGAGAATTTGAGGAGACTCTGGGTGTAGGAAAGGCCGAGGCTCGCGGTCGGCCGCCAGAGGGCGCTGGCCGTGGCGTCGATCTTGGGGTTGAGGGAAAGGGAGAGGGAGGAGAGGCGGAAGGCCTCGTCGCCCTCGATGGTCCAGCCCACGCCCTTCTCGGGGACATAGGCCCTGCTCCGGGCCGACTGGAGGGAGGCGGTGAACCAGGCCCAGGAGAGACTCAGGCTGTTGGAGACCGGATAGGACTGGCCCAGGTCCATGGACTTGCCGAAGTCGTAACTCAAGCTGTCGCTCGCCGAGAGACCGAAGGGCAAGGTGACCTTGAGGCCGAGGGCCGCGGGACTCCAGATGCGATCGGCGCTGGCCGAGGCCTTGCTGGCCCTTTCCTGGGCCGTGAGGGCCACTGTCGCGCCGAGGAAGCTGACCGCCAGGGAGAGATTGGCGCTCCAGGACTCGGTGAGGGGAGGGAGATTGACGGCAAGGCCCAGACTCTGCTGGAGGCCCAGGGCCGAGAAGGCCAGGTTGGCCCCGAGGCTGTGGGTCGTGATGATCTCGGGCTTCCAGACATCGGCGGAATACAGGAGGCCGCTCTCCTTGTAGGTCGCGACGTTGGAGGAATCGAAGGCGGCGAAGGCCTTCTGGTAGACGAGGGAATCGAGGCTCCAGGAGAGGCTCGTGGCGCCGAAGGGCCCCGAGGCGGAGAAGGGCTTCGAGTTCAGGCGCAGGCTGCCCGTGAGCCGGTTCGAGAGGAACTGGGCGTCGACCCGGTTCAGGGAGGCGGCCTGGGCCTGGCTCTGCGCGTTGGCGTACATGGTGCGCTTCTGTTCCTGATAGGCCCAGGAGAGACCGGCGGAGCCCGAAAGAAGGCTCGAATAGAGGGCGCCCGTGGAGTTGAGGCTGGCTCCCAGCTTCCAGGAGGCGAGGTCGTAGATGGAATCCAGGCTCGGACCCAAGCCCGTCGCCGAGGCCCCGTCGGTGGCGGCGAAGCGCCGCTCGAGGAAGGCGCCGGGCTGGAAGGCCCAGGACAGCTTCGTGGTCAGGGGAGTCGTGGCCGGCGGCGGGGCGGGATCGGGAGCGAGGGGGGGGGGAGGGAAGACGGGAAGGCCCTCCCCGTCCACCGGAGTCTCCCCGGACTTCTTGTCCGCCTCGGCCTCCTCCCCCCAGGGCGAGCGCAGGAGGGGCAGGGGGCCGGCGTCCGTGTCTTCCTTGGGCTGGGCGGCCCGGGCTGTCTGGGGAACATCGAGGAGGGTGCCCGAGAATTCGAGGGCCAGGTCGAGGGGACGGAGGGTCTCGGGCCCGAAGAAGTCGCGGGCCGGATCGACGCTCCAGAGGTAGTCCCCGGGGCTCGTGTCCTGGAGCCTTCGGAGGTTGTCCGCCCTCGCGACCCAGGACAGGGAGGAGGAGAGGCGGGACAGGTTGATGGTGGAGACCCAGGGCGAGAGGATCCCCGGCTTCAGCGACCAGGAGAGGGCGAGCTTCTGGGCGAAGGAGGCCTTCTTCACCGGCGTCGTGGAGGCCGCCGTGTCGGCCTTCTTCGAGAGATTGAGCCAGTCCATGTCCTCGCTGCGGTTTCGGAAATCCGAGTCGAACCAGGGATCGGAATAGAGGGGAAAGTCGAGGGAGGCCCGGAGGGAGCCGAGACTGAGGCCCGTCGAGAGGGAAAGGCCGTAGCGGAAGGGAAGGTCGCTGCCCAGGAGGTCGGAATGGTTCCAGACCGATTGCCAGCCCGAATAGGGCGAATAGGGGCTGTAGAGCCCGTTCGAGAGGAAGACGGACCGCGAGAGGGCGAGCCCCGAGCCCAGGCTGAGCTTGGACAGGGGCCCGGTCGCGGGGAGATTCGCGTCGAAGCCGAGGAAGTAGCCGAGGTTGACGTAGGTGTCGGCCATCAGCTTCATCGTCGAGGCCGAGATGCTCGCGGAGGCCTTCTTCCCCTCGAGGGGCGGCCCTCCCTCCGTCCCCGTGTCGGCCACCCGCTTCAGGAAGAGGCCGCGGGGCTCGGTGGGTCCGGTCTCGGGCGCCAGCTTCAGGATCGTGGAGCCTGTCGTCGAGGGCGGCTTCTGGCCCGCGAGGTAGGTCGTGGTCTGGAGGAAGTTGCCCTCGCGCTCGCGATAGCCGAAGACGGGATGGAAGACGATCTCCTCCGAGGGGTAGTAGAAGAAGGGCAGATAGAGGAGGGGCACCTCGCCGACATAGAGCAGGGCGTTCCACACGGCCCAGTCGTTGCCGCCGAGGAACCAGAGGCGGCCGGCGCGGATGGAGAAGTTGGGCGAATCGCGGTCGCTCGGGCTGATGATCGCGTCGTCGAGGACGGAGAAGTCCCCCGAGCTCTTCCTGAGGGTCGCGGCGGAGAAGACCAGGCCGCGGTCGCCCTCGCCGATCGTCGCGTTGTCCCGCCGCCAGATCCCGTCGAGGAAGAGGCCGGACCAGTCGTCGAGGTCGGCGGCGAGGCTCCCTCCCTTGAAGACCTCGAGCCTTCCGGCGGCCTGGCGCGTGTAGACGACCCGCCCCTTGGCCGACACCGCGTTGCGGTCGCGGTCGTAGACGACCTCGCGCGCCTCGATCGAGTAGGTGGCGCCGCCCTTCTCCGCGATCGTGAGGCGGACCCCGCCCGAAAGACGCACGATGCCCTTGCCGGCGCCCTTGCCGTACTCGACCTTGTCGGCCGACTCGATGACCACCTGGCGACCCTCGGCCGCGGCCCTCCCCTCCTCCCTGATGCCGTAGTGTTCGAAGAGCCGCGCCCGCAGCTCGGCGATGCCCCCCGAGTCGGAGAGGCCGAGGGAGGTGAGCCAGTCGCTGAGCTCGTAGAAGGAGGCGGTGGAGATGTCGAGGGCCAGGGTGGAACCGATGAGATCGCCGGGCTTCTCCTCGGCCTTCGCGGTCGAGGGAAGGGAGGCGGAGCTTGGCTCGGCGGGGGCAGCCTCGGGCGCCGTCGCGGCCTCGGGCGCCGTCGCGGCGTCAAGCGAGTCCCCGAAGAGGCGGGGCTCGGGGACCGCGAAGAGGAGGCGGGGAAGGAGGAAGACCGCGAGGGCGATCCCCATCGACCTACGATGCATGGCTCGCCATAGTACCCGCCGCGAGGGGTCGAGTAAACGGGGGCGGGAGCGGCCGCCCCCGGTCGCCCGCAGGCCTTAGGCCCCTCAGCCCCGCTTCAGCGCCGGCTTGAGGTACTGCCCCGTGTAGGAGGCCTTCACCTTGACGACCTGCTCGGGGCGGCCCTCCGCGACGATCTCCCCTCCCCTCGTCCCGCCCTCGGGCCCGAGGTCGACGATCCAGTCCGCCTGCTTGATGACGTCGAGGTTGTGCTCGATCATCACCACCGAGTTGCCGGCGTCGACGAGGCGCTGGATCACCTCCATGAGCTGCTTGACATCGGCGAAGTGGAGGCCCGTCGTCGGCTCGTCCATGAAGTAGAGGGTCTTGCCCGTCGAGCGCTTGGCCAGCTCGAAGGCAAGCTTGACGCGCTGGGCCTCCCCGCCCGAGAGGGTGAGGGCCGACTGGCCCACGCGGATGTAGCCCAGGCCCACGGAGAGGAGGGTCTTCATGCGGTGGGCGATCTGGGGGATGTGCTCGAAGAAATCGGCCGCCTCCTCGATCGTCATGTCGAGGACCTCGGCGATGTTCTTGCCCTTGTAGCGCACGTCGAGGGTGTCGGCGTTGAAGCGCTTGCCGTGGCAGACGTCGCAGGTGATGTAGACGTCGGGCAGGAAGTTCATCTCGATCTTGATGGTGCCGTCGCCCTGGCAGTTCTCGCAGCGCCCCCCCCTCACATTGAAGGAGAAGCGCCCCGGCTTGTAGCCCCGGGCCTTGGACTCGGGGAGGGTGGCGAAGAGGTCGCGGATGTGGGTGAAGACGCCGACATAGGTGGCCGGATTCGAGCGTGGCGTGCGGCCGATGGGGCTCTGGTCGATGTTGATGATCTTGTCGATGGCCTCGAGGCCCTCGATGGAGCCGTAGTCGCCCTCCTGCCAAGAGGTGCCCATCACCTTGTTGGAGATGACGGGATAGAGGAGGTCGGTGAGGAGGGTGCTCTTCCCCGAGCCGGAGACGCCCGTGATGCAGGCGAAGACCCCGAGGGGGAAGGAGACGTCGATGCCCTTCAGGTTGTGTTCGCGGCACTTCTTGATGGTGATGCGCTGGCCGTTGCCCTCCCGCCGCAGCGCCGGCACCTCGATGGTCAGGTCCCCCGCGAGATAGCGGCCCGTGAGGCTCTTCTTCGACTTCATCACCTGCTCGGGACTGCCCTGGGCGACGATGTGGCCCCCGTGCACCCCCGCCCCGGGCCCCAGGTCGACGATCCAGTCGGCGGTGCGCAGGGTCTGCTCGTCGTGCTCGACGACGACGAGGGTGTTGCCGATGTCGCGGAGGTAGATCAGCGTGTCGATGAGGCGCTGGTTGTCGCGCTGGTGGAGGCCGATGGAGGGCTCGTCGAGGATGTAGAGGACGCCGACCAGGGAGGAGCCGATCTGGGTCGCGAGGCGGATGCGCTGGGCCTCGCCGCCCGAGAGGGTGGCGGCCTTCCGCTCGAGGGTGAGGTAATCGAGGCCCACGTTCTTCATGAAGGTGAGGCGGGCGGTGATCTCCTTGAAGATCTGCTTGGCGATCTGGCGCTCGGTGGGACTGAGCTCGATCCCCTCGAAGAAGGCCAGGGAATCCTCGACCGAGAGCTCCGCGACCTCGTGGACCCCCCTGCCCCCCACCGTGACGGCCAGGGCCTCGGGCCTGAGGCGCTTGCCCCCGCAGGCCTCGCAGGGTTTTTCGATCATGAAGCGCTCGAGCCAGGTCTTGACCCCGTCGCTCTGGGTGTCCATGTAGCGGCGCTTCAGGTCGGCGAGGAGGCCGATCCAGCGCGATTCGTACTCGAACTTGCCCGTGCCCTCGCGGTTCTCGTACTTCACCTTGAGGGCCTCGTCGGTGCCCAGGAGGATGGCGTCCATGGTCTTCTTGGGCAGGTCCTCGAAGGCGGTGTCGAGCTTGAATTTGAAGTGCTTGGCGAGGGCCTCGAACTTGCTGCGATTCCAGGCGGCCTCGGGGTTGTAGGGGATGCAGCCCCCCTCGTTGAAGGAGAGGCTCCGGTCGGGGATGAGGAGATCGGGATCGAACTCGAGACTCACCCCCAGGCCCGTGCAGGTCGGACAGGCGCCCTGGGGCGCGTTGAAGGAGAAGAGGCGGGGCTCGAGCTCGGGAAGGGAGATGCCGCACTCGGGGCAGGCCCCGCGCTGGCTGAAGAACTCCTCGGTCCCCTCGCCCTTGGCACCCTCCCCCTTCGCGCCCTCGCGCGCGACGATCACCGTGCCCTCGGCCACCTGGAGGGAGGTCTCGACGGCCTCGGCGAGGCGGCGGCGGGAGTCCTCGGCCAACTTGAGACGGTCCACGATGATCTCGATGGTGTGTTTCTTCTGCTTTTCGAGCTTGATCTCGCCGATCGACTCGGGGCCGAGCTCCCGGAGCTCGCCGTCGATGCGCGCGCGCACGAAGCCCTGCTTGGCCGCGTCCTCGAGGATCTTCCTGTGCTCGCCCTTCTGGGCCCGGATCACGGGGGCCAGGACCTGGATGCGCGAGCCCGTCGGCCAGGAGAGGATGGCCGAGATTATCTGGTCGACGCTCTGCTCCTTGATGACGCGGCCGCACTTCGGGCAGTGGGGGATGCCGATCCTGGCGTAGAGGAGGCGGTAGTAATCGTAGATCTCCGTGACGGTGCCCACCGTGGAGCGGGGGTTGCGGTGGGTGGTCTTCTGCTCGATGGAGATGGCCGGGGAGAGGCCCTCGATGTAGTCGACATCGGGCTTGTCCATGCGTCCGAGGAACTGGCGGGCGTAGGCCGAGAGGGACTCGACATAGCGCCTTTGGCCCTCGGCGAAGATGGTGTCGAAGGCCAGGGAGCTCTTGCCCGAGCCGGAGAGGCCGGAGATCACGATCAACTTGTCGCGGGGCAGTTCGAGATCGATGTTCTTGAGATTGTGCTCGCGCGCGCCTTTGATGATGAGCTTATCCATAACGAAACCTCTGGCGCTCGCGACGGGCGCCCTTGATGATGAGCTTGTCCATGGTGGGTGTGAGGATAGCGCCGGCCCCGGGGCGGCGGCAAGGGGACCGCTACACTTTTGTGTAGCGGTCGCCCCGGCCGTCCGAGTCCTACTTCGAGTACTTGGCGACTATGGCGTCGTAGGTTCCGTTTTTCTTGATGGAGGCGAGGCCCGCGTTGAAGTCGGCGGCGATCTTCGGATCCTTGCAGGCGACCCGGTAGTTGGTGGGCGGGAAGATGCGGAATTCCTCGGTGGCGATGCTCGAGTCCACATTGGTGGCGGGAGCCTTGGCGAAATAGGCGAGGATCCTCGACTCGCCCACGGCCAGGTCGACGCGGCCGCCAAAGAGGAGGCGGATCTGGGTCACCTGGTCGGCCTCCTCGGCGTACTTGGGATTGCCCTCGACCGCCGCAGCGAAGTCGGGACCCAGGGCCTTGGTGGCGGTCTGGAAGGCGACGACGGCGCGTCCCTTCAGGTCCGCGATGGAGGCGATCTTGAGGTTCTTGCTCTTCAGCCCCAGGGCGACATTGTTGTAGACGAGATAGACCTCGGTGAGGGTCCCCCCGGAATTCGTGGAGGGCAGGATGGGCGCCGCGGCGTCGACTCCTCCGTCCTTGAAGGTCTGGACCACCCTGGCGAGGGGCATCAGGACGGGGATGACCTTGTGCCCCGAGGCCTGGAAGGCCGCCACGATGATCTCGTATTCCAGGCCGGATACATTGTTCGCCGCATCGGCCATCACATAGGGCGGGACCGGACGGAAGGCGAACTTCACGTCCTGGGACCACAGCGAGGCTGAGGTCAGGGCCAGTATCAGGGCCAGGGCCACGGGAATCTTTCTCTTCATGCAGAACCTCCATGTTGTGCCGCAGGGGCAAGATTCAAGTGTCGGCAAGCGGAGAATGATTATCAATTACCCCAGAGGCGAGAGGGACAAGGCCCGACAGGCGCTGCGTCCAGGGAAGCGGGGCCCTACACGTTGAACTTGAAGAACATCACGTCACCGTCTAGGACTATGTATTCGCGGCCTTCCTGGCGGAGCTTGCCGGCTTCCTTGATGGCCTTCTCGGAGCCCAGTGAGACGAGATCGTCATAACTATAAACTTCAGCCTTGATGAAGCCCTTCTCGAAGTCGGTGTGGATGACGCCGGCCGCCTGGGGGGCCTTGTCGCCTGCCCTGATGGTCCAGGCCCGGCACTCGTCCTCGCCCGCGGTGAAGAAGGTGCGGAGCCCCAGGAGACGATAGGCAGCGTGGATCATGGCCGAGAGCCCCGACTCCTTTAGACCGAGCTCGGCGAGGAATTCGCGCCTCTCCTCCTCGCTGCCGAGGTCACCGAGCTCCGCCTCGAATTTGCCGCAGATGACGACGGCCTCGGAGCCCAGTCCGGCCGCGATCTTCCGGACGGCCTCGATGTGCGCGTTGCCCGCCTTCATGCCGGCCTCGTCGGTGTTGCAGACGAAGACCTCGCGCTTCATGGTAATCAGGAACGCTTTTTTGACGGCCTCGGCCTCATCGGCCTCGAGGGCCACCGTGCGGGCCGCCCGGCCCTCCTGCAGGGCCGGACGGATCTTGGCGAGGGCGGAGAGCTCCCGCTCGGAATCCTTCTTCACCTGGGGGTCCTGGACCTTGAGCTGCTTCTGGAGCTTGTCGACGCGCTTGTCCACCGTCTCGAGGTCGGCGAGGGCGAGCTCGGTATGGATGACCTCGATGTCGTCGACCGGATCGACCCTGTTGGCGACGTGCACGATGTCCGCGTCCTCGAAGCAGCGCACGACATGGGCGATCATACCGACCTCGCGGATGTGGGAGAGGAACTGGTTGCCGAGGCCCTCGCCCTTCGAGGCGCCGCGGACGAGGCCGGCGATGTCGACGAACTCGACGATGGCGGGCACCGTCTTCTTCGGCTTGAACATCGCGGAGAGACGCGCGAGCCGGGGGTCGGGGACGGACACGATCCCGACATTGGGGTCGATGGTGCAGAAGGGATAGTTAGCCGCCTCGGCCTTGGCGCTCGTGAGGGCCGAGAAGATGGTGGACTTGCCGACATTGGGCAGGCCGACGATGCCGCAGTTGAGGGCCATGGCTACCTCGCTCTTGGGATTCCGGAAGGGATTCTCGCCAGACTGTATACAAAAGTGCCCTGAGGGGCAAGGTGAGGTCAGAATCCAGAAATATCGGCTTTATCCCCAGAATTTCATTCGGCGAAACGATGGGTTCACATGCTGCAAAAAACTGACCTCGAGCCCGCTGTTGAAGTCGGTCTCCGGCTTTACGAGGCGACGGGCCGGGTGTAGAATTCCCCCCGGATCGCGTGCCCCGGGCTCCACCCCCGCCCGGACCGTCCAAGGAGCCCCCATGCCCGATCTCGAGAAGCTCTACTCCAAGAACGCCCAGAACATGCGCAAGTCCGTGATCCGTGAACTCCTCAAGCTCACCACCCAGCCGGACATCATCTCCTTCGCGGGCGGCCTTCCCGCGCCCGAGACCTTCCCCATCGAGGATCTCCGGGCGGCCGCCGACGCCGTCTTCACGAAGCACGCCCAGCAGGCCCTCCAGTACGGCACCACCGAGGGCGACAACGACCTCAGGGCCGAGCTCGTCAAGTTCGAGTCGCGCGAGGGCGTCAAGCTCGGGCCCGAGAACCTCCTCATCGTCTCGGCCAGCCAGCAGGCCCTCGACATGATGCCCAAGATCTTCCTCGACCCGGGCGACTGCGTCCTCGCCGGCCGTCCCACCTATGTCGGGGCCATCCAGGCCATCCAGTCCTACCAGGGCAGGATCATCGGCGTGCCCTTCAGCCCCGAGAACGACGGCTTCGACATGGACGAGCTCAGGAAGCGCTACGAGAAGGCCGTGGCCTCGAAGCAGAGGGTCAAGTACATCTACGTGATCCCGGACTTCCAGAACCCCACCGGCATCTGCTGGAGCCTGGCCAAGCGCAAGGCCCTCCTCGACTTCGCCTACCGCCACGACCTCCTCATCGTCGAGGACTCCCCCTACCGCGAGATCCGCTTCCTCGGCGAGACCCTCCCCTCCCTCTACATGC
>Ga0334722_10000076_pt1 | contig 138899 bp, 131 predicted proteins | sample C3_bottom_MG_FD_207210 | JGI IMG/M metagenome (GOLD analysis project Ga0334722, IMG submission 207210) | Sediment microbial communities from Yellowstone Lake, YNP, Wyoming, USA - C3_bottom | ecosystem: Environmental > Aquatic > Freshwater > Lake > Sediment | place: USA: Wyoming | collected... | reverse complement strand
GGCTCCTCTAAACGCTGTGTGATGCATTTATGTATCACGAAACCCCTTATGCTGCAAAGGAAATATGATGCATCCGTGGACTTTTTTTCACGTCAGACAGCATCACGTTCTTACGAGACCATCAATAATGTATACATCTTCAAGTTCACGAAGAACAACACGCCGATCTACGTGGCCTGGTGGGACTATTTTAATGAACCGTCGTTCGCTCTCGGTAACACGAAAACAATATCCATCACCGGCGTGCAGGGATTCTCAATGCTAGTCACGGAAGCGGTCCCGAGGTTCTCAGCGGGCAAGGACGTGACCGATTATACAACAGCATTCAACACGCAAACAATAGCGGTGTCAAACAACACGGCAACACTGATTCTCAACGAAAACCCCGTGTTCGTGGAGTTGCCTCTGTGAGATCGGCCATAGTCGGAATCGTCGCAGTATCAATTTCGATGTATTCATAAGAAGTAGAAAAAGCCGTCTTTGCGAGCGTAGCGAAGCAATCTTGTAGTTCGTAGCTGCTTGATAAATCGAGATTGCCGCGTCGCTCCGCTTCTCGCAATGACAGTAATTGGGATTTCTTACGAGACCATCAATTTTATCTGCGATCATTATGACGGGATGCAGAAGGCATGAAGCAGCTCCAACAGATAATACCTCCGGCGCTAAACGTACTTTTATCATGATTCATCTCGAAGCCGGTTATAAAGCATGCAACCCCCTTGATATTAACTTGTAATTCCCATGAATCGGTTGCATGAAAAAGGCTTTATCAGCGATCCCAGGTCCAACGCAAAGTCAGTTGCAGTCTCCATGGAAGCCGCGCAGCGTTCCGAGTCGCTATTCAAAAAGTATTTTTGCGTTCCACCGGCCCTAAACGCCTCTGTTTTTTAAATCAAGCGAACTTTTCTGCTTGTCTTTCTGCTGCTGCACATCATGCACATGCTTCAATGTTTTCTGCTTCTCGCTCTTTTCCTTACCTTTTTTGCCTCCCTTGTCTCCCATTGTGTGCCTCCTTTATCAATAGAATAGTTATTGTTAGTAAGTATATCCCGTTTTCTTTCACTTGTTTCAAAGGAGGAGCTTGAAGGGTCGTTTCAATTCCTATTAAACGTTGAATTGTCCCTTACCTGCGCTGCCAAGTCATCCTGTGTTATTTCATCGTGAATGAATTGTCTGATAAAAGCCTGGTCCTCCGGCGCAATGGATACGAATTTAACTCCCATGCCGGGTTCCACACCCGGCCTTGCATCCGGCGCATTCATGTACAGAACCGCTCCCTCAACGGAAATGACCCTGTCCTTGATATGCAGAGCAACCTTGATCCGTTTATTTCTGGCCTGGGGTTTGCTCGTGGGCAGATACATGCCTTCTTCGGAGAGGCCGATCTCGCACGCTTTCTCGCAAAATTCCAGAGGCACATTATCCACGGACACGGGGACCTTGAGCGCTATGCGTATATTCACCCGCGGCCTCCGCTCGACGATCGCCTGGACCGTCTGGTAGAGTTCCTCCGCCTGGATGGGTTTTGTGATGCATGCCGCGGCGCCATAGTCAAGACTGCGCCGCTCCCCTGCAGCGTCGCTCGCTGAGACCATGACGATAACAGGGATGGATGCGGTGCGTTTGTCGGAACGAAGTTTGTCAAAAAGAGCCAGGTCGCTCGCGCCCGAACCACTCAAATCTGTTATGATGAGGGCCGGATGGATGGTGGCCGCGCTTTCAAAAGCCTCGGCCGCGGTTTGAACGATCGATACGTTGTATTTGAACCGCTGGAGCAGAAGCGTCACGGTGGCTTGTGCGTTCGTATTGTTGCCTGATACCAGAATGGTCCGGCGATCTTGTTTCTGAACTACGGGTGGGTTGGCGTCCATACGTTCTCCCTTGTTCTCCCCATGATAAGATATAGGGGGAGGAAACGCTGTCGATATTATAAGTCTTTACATACTATATGAATACAATAAAACAATGCAAGCACATTCTCTCTTGAGTCAAAGCAGGTAAAGTCGTATATTACCTAAGGACGTGCCAGGGCTATCGAGGGCACGACTGGTCATACTGATCGGCCCTTAAGAAAGAACACTAACAATAATGAATTCAATTTTCGGACATAAAGATGTTCAAAAAGGTACGCGTGTGCCGCAAGCCCGGGGTGCGTTTAGAGAACAAAACTCGTCCTGGAACTCGGGAACGGTTATGGGCATGCCCTTTGTCCTCCTTTTATTCGCTTTAACCTCGACCGTATTCGCGGCGGAAAACAATTACACCATCGCCAACATCGACAAAGATCGGTCCTCGTATGTGATCGACGTCCCTGCGCCTCCGCCCCTGGTGATCGAAACGATTGAATACTATGAGATCCAGGGGGGCACGGAAAAAGACCTGCGCTGCGATATATCGCAAAAAGGCTGCAAGTGGGAGGACGGGAAAACCTACGATTCCGTCACCAGCTGGAGCTTAACGTTTGATTATGGCAATGAGCAGGCTCGCCCTGTTTGTAATCCGGAAGATATTACCGTAACGCTGGAAGTAACATTCCGATATCCAAAATGGGTGACCATGGCTGATGCTCCCCAGCCCCTGGTGAATAAATGGAATGCCTATTTGCAAAGCCTCATTGTGCATGAAAGCGGTCACCGGGATATGGCGGTAACGGCGGCAACGGAGATCAGCAATGCCGTGTTAAAATTGCCCGCCGGCCAAAGTTGTTCCGAGCTGGAAAGGACTGCGCAGAGACTCAGTCGCGAGCGGATGAACAAGCTGAAGGCGGATTCAAAGAAGTACGACGTGGCCACAGATCACGGAATCAGGCAGGGGGCATCGTTTCAATAACGACAACGACGCTTTTGGATCATCATAAAAAAATGAGGCCGGTTTTTCCGGCCTCATAGTTTTTGTACCTTCTGAATCCTTTAACGGGTGATCGCACCTGTCTCCGGATCAACAAACCCTGCATTTTTGCTTGGATCAAGAATGCTCACAAAGGTATCATGATCCATGCCGATACCGCCTGCCGCTGCCCCATAGGTGAAGAGATCAATCGAAATCGCGGTAACAACACCGGTTTCCGGATCCACATACCCTTCAGTTTTGCTGGGATCGAGAATGTTCACCAAGGTGTCATTTTCCATCCCGATGCCGCCTGCCGCAGACCCATATCCAAACTGATCAATTGCCGTTGCGGTAACAACTCCTGTTTCCGGATCAACATAACCGTCAGTTTTGCTCGGATCAAGAACTGCTGCATAGGCTGTTCCGACGGCAAGAACAAACCCGATCACTAATAAGAGAGAAAATATCTTTTTCATATAGGCCACCTCTTTTCTTTTCATTTTACTTCTTCTGATTTCTATTATATCACACTATTTTTGTCCTGTATGGCTTTTATTCCTTATATCAACCGTTACTTCTTTCAGCCGGTATTACAAACGAGGTTTGATTTCAGCATGCTCGGCCAATGTCCTCATTCTGTTCCGCGCTGCTTGGTTAAGCCGATAGACTGAACTCTGGCCGGTTGTCGTTTCTTCCCGGATAGTTCCTACCAGAACAAGGTCCTTAATTACTTCCTGTACGAGTATCGGTGTATACTGGTTCTTCCGGTTGGACAGCCAGTTTTGTAAAATACCCTCCACGGTATCCTGTGCCTCCGGGTGGGTGTCCAGATAGGCTAGAATCTCACGCGCAACCTGCGATTTGTCGGGTAAACAGATATCTCCCTGCATATGTCCTCCCCGGATATGTGTAATATCCTTTTCTCTCTGATGATAAAAGTATAGCACCGCGAACAAGGCCCGCGATACTTCGACGGTTATCCAACATTACTCTTATTTATGTGGAATTCAGATGAGGCAGGTGTTATAGTAAAAAAATTGTCCGACTGAAATTTAATCGAGAGGGTATCTCAATAACAAGATGTGGGGAGGAGACAGTATGAACTGCTGGGAATTTATGCAATGCCAGGAGTCGACATATCGGACATGTCCGGCCTATCCGAACAAAGGGCTTGATTGCTGGAAAGTGACCGGGACCAAGTGCGCACAGGGCACGATCGTAAAAGCATCAGCTTTGGAAAAGATCGGGCACTGCCATGGCTGTAAATATTATCAAACGTACGCGCACAAATTTTAGAAGGTTTTGTTTGGTAAGCCCGTTGATCACCAGAAATACCACGAGGGTGAAGGCCGGTCCTCAAGCCGCAAGGCCGTGACACCTGGCAGCCCGGTGCGCGGCTTTTTTTAACGCCATTTCGAGCTTTTGAATAAACACATCCGGTTCAAAGTATCCTATCTTCCTGAATATCTCCGTACCCTCCGCATCAAATACGAGTAACGCAGGCCGTGCCGCCACATCGAACCTCATGAACTGGTCCGAATCAATACCGGATTCATATTTGATCGGGATGAAATGGGCATTTATATAGTTCTGAACTGATTCCGAGATCAACGTGCAGCTTTTCAATCTATTGCACGATTCGCAGCACGGATCGAAAAAAAAGGCAAGTACGGGCTTCTTCGTTGCCATCGACAACTCCAAGGCGTTTCTGAGGCTTGTTTTCCAAATAATTTCCTTTGCCATGATACTGCCATCCTCTCTTCATCTGAGCCACGCATGATTTTAGTAGCAAGGCTCCACCCCAACCCCTCCTTGTTAAGGAGGGGCAACTGAGCAACGGAGTTCACTGAGGACTGATTACATGCTATGTACCTGAAGTTCTCCGTGACCCCTGTGTACCCTGGTGGCAAAAGACGCAACGAATAAGAAACTTAACCAATCCACAGCTTCCCGTATCCCGGATACAACTATTTTATCTCCCTGACAAAGTGATACGCGATCGGGTAGCCCTTCCAGGTGATGGGGATCATCTCTGTCTCCGCAGTGAACTGCTCGCCGTTTTTTCGTATGGCTTTAAAGCGGAACGACACGGGACGGGTCAGCCCCATCACATTTTTCTGAAAGTTCGACGCAACGAGTTCCTGATCTTCCGGAGTCACGAAGCCTCCAAGGAAGTTCGGGACCTTGCTCCACTCCTCCATAGTCAAACCGAACATGGCCGCCATCCGTTCGTTGCAGATCTTGTGGTTGTCGTCCAGATACAGATAAACCCCGTCCGGACTATGCAAAAATATCGGCTTAAACTGCTCCCGGAGCTCGCTGATGATCAGTTCATGCTCCTTTGACGCCCGTTTACGGGCAATTTCATTATTCACGCTTGCTGTCTTTGCTGACATAGTGACCACCTCCCTCTCCCCGGCAGGCAGGAAGAACGCCTGATGAGGTCGAGCTCATAAAAGAATATTTCTGCTTTAAGTATACCGCGATTTACCGACTCGAATCGCTTGATGAATTGCTTTAAAAAAGTAATATACTTAAACAAAGGGCAAGATACTCTGCGCGCGATCTCCGACGGGGTTCTCATGGGGCAGTCGTTGATGCGCTTGTTTTGCGTTTTTACAAAACCGGGGAGGTTCTGTGGCGAGTTCGATTGAACAGAAAAAGGAAACAGCATCGGTCGAATATGTGAGAGTGCAGAATTACTTGAATACCGAGCGCTGGATCACGAGGTCCCGGTGGTTTGTCATTGTTTTCCTGTTTCTGTACCTGAACGTGTTTCGATTTACAGATTGGCCCCAGGGACTGTTCAACTCGCTCCTTTTGCTGGCCGCCCTGTATAACGGCGGGATTTCGCTGTATCTCAGGAAAGCGAATTTTTTCTCGATCAAGCTGACCTTGCTCTTTCTCTATCTTGATATGATCGCCGTTGGCATGGGTTTGTCCTATACCGGAGGAGTGTTCAGCCCGTTCCTCTTTATCTGGTATCTGACCCTTTTTGCAACCGGCATCCGTTTCGGGTTCAGGCAGTCCCTGCTGCTTCTGGTTCCCATGGCAATATTCTACTCTTATCTCGTGCATCGGGATATGTTCTTGCCCGGTATGGATCCCGGCAACCGGCTCATTCTGGGGGTAAGCTCTCTGGTTGCCGCATCAATGTACGGGACGATCTTCTCTCGGGGTGAACGCTATACCATGAAGGTGATGGCGGATTTTCGCATGGCCGCAATCAGCGATAAGCTCACCGGCCTCTACAATTACGCATACTTCATGGACAGGCTCAAGCACGAACAGTTCCGGTCCGATCGGGCCAACTCGCATTTTTCCGTAATCATTTTCGACCTCGACCGCTTTAAAAAGGTGAATGACACGTATGGCCATGAAAAGGGGAACGTTCTGCTGAAGGCTGTTGCCGGGATCATCACCATGAATGCGCGCGGCATGGACACGGTGGCGAGGTACGGGGGTGAAGAATTCGTGATCCTGATGCCGGACAGCAGCGGCGCAGAGCTTGAAATGGCCGAGCGCATCAGAAAAAAGGTCGAGGAAACGGAATTTGACGGAATAACTGAGGGCCCGTTCAGGATCACGCTGAGCGGAGGTATCTGCACTTATCCCAATGAAGCAGAATCCGGTGTTGATGTTCTGGTAAAAGCAGACAAGGCGCTCTATGCCGCAAAAGCGGAAGGAAGGAACAGGACGCGTTCATGCCGTGATATGAAGGCGTAACCTGGTAGCGAAGCCGACCCTTTCCGGTCTTTTTGCTTGACTACCCGCGTTTCCTGTGTTAAAAAGTAATCCATTCGGGGCGCTTAGCTCAGCGGGAGAGCACTTCCTTCACACGGAAGGGGCCACTGGTTCAATCCCAGTAGCGCCCACCATTTTTCCTTTTAAAATCCGTGGGTTTATCTCACGGATTTTTCTTTTGTCCGAGTCTTGTCCGAGTCCATCCACCACATCTCGAATCTTCTGCACATTCAAACTGGCATATCGACGCGTGATCTCAAGGTTACTGTGACCGAGCGCCGCCGAAATTCTGTCCAGCGATACCCCTGCATTGAGTGCCTGCGAAGCTATTGAATGGCGCGTAGCATTGTAGAAATTGATGTACGGCACCTTTGCGTTCTTGCAGGCCCTCTGCCATATCTTCCTTATTCCTGTTGCAGAGTACGGCCTTCCTATTGCGTTCAAAAACACAAATGCCTCGGGCAGCTTTCCTTTGAGCACATCCCGATTGAACGTCGCTGACAACGGTAGGTAATAAGGTTTCTTGTTTTTTCTTGATCGCTCTTCTGTGAGAGAGAATGCACGGCTGATCTGTACCAAGCCCTGATCAATCAGAAAATCCTTTACGCGGAGCGCACGGAGTTCGCCCGGACGAATCGGGTGATAGATGGCAAACTGAAACATAGCCCGGGCCTTCTCAGGTATCGCCGCAATAATCTTGAGCTGCACTTCCTTTGTGGTCCAGGTGATCACCGGCAAAGCGGGTGATATCTCGGGGATCTTCGGCAGGCGGAGCAAAACATCACGGTCCTGAAGCCAGTGGCAGAAGTTATTGAGCATGATCATGATGTTCTTTTTTGTTTTGTCGCTTCCGGTGAGCGTATTGAAAAAGTCCTCGACGTGGAAGGAACGGATATCCCTACAGTCCAAGGAGCCAAAGAAGGGGACGTACAGCTTTTCCACTAAGCGTTTAACTTCTCGAAGATGAGTGGGTGCCCGGTTCAGAGAAACCTTGGAGGCATACCATTTTTGCAAAAGAATATGGCCTCTGAATTGATCGATTTCCTTCGGCAGGTAGTCGGCAATGTTGAAGGTGTGCCCGTCTATCTCGCTGCGGATTTTTTCAAGTAACCGATTAGCGCGTCTGTAACTATCAAGAGGATGATTGTCCCGATCTTTTGCAATGCGATGTTCTTTACCTTGCCAGTACAGGCGCAGGAAAAATGATTCCGGCCTGGTGCCGCATTGAGAGCAAATGATATCATGCTCTTCGATGTTGAAGGAACGGTTACATCGCGGACACTTCTCTCGTGTTCTGATCTTTCCAGACATACATAATCCCCCAGAATTTGCGACTGTAGGATTATACCTCTTGGCTGCCACCCCTTCAACAGGCTTTTCAACAAAACCTACAACATTGCTCGATAACTGTTCACTGCTCTGCGATACGTCAACATCCTTCTGTGTCTTGATCTGCATGGTGTGTGCTACTGCCGCAAATCGAGTGGTAAGTTGCCCGGTTATAAATGTGATGCATACGATGTGTGATAACAGGCCATAAGAACGGATCCCAAGAACCTGTCGGGCTTAGATAAGGTTTGTATGTGTATGCATCGGTAGATTGTGATTTAGCTGTCAGTATCTCCTTTCGTGCGACAATTTTTTGAACGGCTCAAAAATACATTACTCTGCACTTCTAGCATGTGGTTTGTTTGTACGGGAGCATGCATTGTATGTGCTTTTTATTGGAAAAACACCAAGCATTAATAGTGCCAATATTTGCCTGTTGATAAGTAACGTTAAAAAGCTACATCAGCCTCTATAATATATATTATAGTATATTTATTATATATTAATATGCCTACTTAGCAATTCTATTTTTTAGCATGCTATCACCAAGGCGTGACAGTATTTTTTTACGATAGTTTTGATATTTGCTATCGTCCAGTCCTTCATCGCGCAAAATAGTCTTGAGTTTTTTTCCCGCTTCCAACAAAGGAATAAGCTTTCCCTCAATTGTTTTCTTGGCAATGTCTTTGTTACTTTTATCTATCTCATCAATCAAGTCGCGCACCCTCATCTTGTCTGTACTAATACCCAGGAAGATCTTAGATTCCATATTATCCTGTCGAATGGGTCGCGATTTCTTTTGCATAGCTTTTTTGATATCCACATATGTGATGACTTGTTTGGGGTTCGGTTCCGATGAGAGGATGGCAGAGCGAAGAATGTTTTCGAGTTCCCTGAAATTACCTTCAAATGGCAGGCTTGTTAGCTCATCAAACTCAGAGTTACTCATTTCAATCGAGTAATCTGGGGAGTATGTTTTTGTCTTTAGCTTTTTCATCAGGGTTTTTAGAATATTCGCTAGCACGAATTGTCGCCCATCTTTTAATCGTTCACTTAATGTCGGAAGATAAATCATATCGGGATATCCGAGGCGATACTTCAAGTCAGGTAATATGCGCCTACTGCTTTCAACATCTCTCTCATGCGCTGCGGCTAATATTCGAATATTGATATCATAGGTCTTGTTATCACCAACTTTTCGCACTTTACCTTCTTCAACTGCTTTGAGTATTTTTGCCTGAAGATGAATTGACATTTTCCCGAGTTCATCCAGAAAAACAGTTCCACCCGTAGCTGATTCAAATAATCCAGTTTTATTCGCTGTTGCGTCTGTGAAGGCACCCTTTATATGCCCAAATAGAGTCGATTCCAGTAGTTGTTCGGTAAGTCCCGTGCAATTAATGTCTTCATATGGACCGTTCCTTCTGTTGCTCATCTTATGGATGGCCTTTGCCAACAGTCCCTTGCTCGTGCCGGTTTGCCCAACAATAAAAAGCGGAATATCGAGAACTGCACGATTGTAAACATCTTTATGAAACTCATATCCTGCGTTTGGCTGATCCCAATCGACGTTGGGGCTATCAGGCCTCAATAGTTCACCATAGTTCAGGTCCCCGATGCCTTCTGCAGCGAACACGAATATAGGGATTATGTATTTTTTTTCTGAAGTCTGGAGTTTGTTGATAAATACATTTGTAAATGCATCAGTCGCAATTCTCATTTCCTTTTCGTCAGTGTCGGCGTTTATTAAGGACAACAAAAAATCAGCACTGATTGTATCAACTGAACTTCCCGTTGCTTCTGCTAGCTTATGGAGTCCCGCTTCAAGTTTTGCGATCGTATTTTCATCATAAGCTTTAGGCAATAGAGCATGTACATTGTCGTAGTTATTAGGTGCTTGCACTGATATAGCTTTTTTAGTCATCTTCACGTTTTCTCCTTTTTAAAAAACTGCATAAATTCTTCCGTAAGCTCAAGCCACGTTTATCAGATTATATTTTCAACACAGGGCGAACCAAAACGCGTGATGAGCAACATGTAGAATATATATTAGTATATTTTATTTATACTACTTTGTCAACTTATGCCAAAGTAAATATACTGTTAATCCATAATATTCAATGCGTTATGTGCCTATTCGGCATGGTATGTATGTTGCTAAACCTACCAACAAGACGCGCATTAATGAATAATATAACTCCGAGTAAATGATGCGCGTAACCTATTGATAAGTAGTGGGCTTTATAAACGCTACGTATGATATCGGAGAAGCTGAATGGAAATGTTCATGCCAAAATTTTCGGTGCTCAAACGTGGAAATATCAAGTAGGGAGAAGAATGGAGGGGGTGGTTCTATAGCAATCTAAGTGATTTAAAACGTAATCTGTCGCTGGCAGCAAGCAGTTGGAGGGCAAGGCTGCGAAAAGTATTTGCCCATGATTATATCCGCAACCTCAAGCTTAGGCGGAAATGGTGTGTGGATGGACCAATAGCAATGGCTCGGTGGGATTGACACTCATGAGTCTCAAGACTCACCGAATAACGCCAATATTGGAAAGGATTATAAATGAAAAAAATTCATGAAGTTACAAATGATATCTATGAGGATATCGCTAGAAATGAGCTGGCGGAGACAGGCATTTTATTGCCGCGTGTCATTATGCTCGACAATGACTTGGAACTTAAGGCACAGATTCCTATAGTAGATGACTCACCTGTAGAGTATCAGCAATCCTTGGACTATATAAAGACCGCGTATGAAAAGGTTGAGCCATACTTGATGGTCGTCATCAACGATTATCAGGACGAAGCCAAGCAGGTACCCCAGGACGGGGAAAAACCTGGCAGCATCCATATCCATGGAAAACTCTGCATCCACGTTGCTACCGATTACGGTGAGTCATACACCTGGACCACGGACTACGTACTCGATGATGGCGAATTGATTATTTTTTATGAGAGGTGTGAGCGGGGCCACGAGTGTGAAATTCTTGAACATCTCAGGACATGCGAAATTAGTTCGATTTCCTGCAACAACGCACAGCCTGCAGCATCGGTTGCATAGTCAACACTAAGAAGCAAAAAGTGCTCACTGTGGAGCTTTATGTTGGGCGGACACAGAATGCTTTACCGCCTGAGGATTGATATTTATTTAAAATGGAGGAAATAAAGTGGATACGTTAACAGATTCATTAATTGATTCAGTCGATGAAACAGTAGAACCATCAGATGCGGTTTTTAGGCAGTTGTTGCAAGCACCGGCATCACAAGCAAATAATTATAATCAGCTCTTCATTCCCGATGTTGTTCGCACCATACATGGTGCAGTCGACTTCAAGCCAGAAGGCATGATGGTGGGATTAGGTTATGAAATACAATCAACCGACGGGCCAAAGCCATCAACCTTGTATCTGACATATGATGCAGCCGGTCTCCATTCTTTTCATGGCGATCGTGCAGTAACGCTCAACCAATCAAACTATTTTGTAAAATCATCCAGCCCCCCACCACTGGATAAATACTGGCGTTGGGACATGATTAATTATTTCTTTGAAAACCCTACGTGCCCGGACAATCTATTTCAGGATTTAATCACAGTAATAAAAACGCACATTTGGCTGCCAAATCCAGATGATTACGGCCTACTCGCTGCCTGGATAATTTGCACTTACTTTGCCCATATTTTCAATGAAGTTCCATATTTATGGTTGTCGGGTCCGAAAGGTTGTGGCAAGTCCAATTTGCTCGCGGTTCTGGGTCTAACCTGCTTTAATCCGACACAAGCGACCCTTGTAACACCGGCAGCACTTGCGAACTCAATGGATCAAAAACGCGGTACGCTGTTGATGGACCAATGTGATATCATCTCACATGATGTGCAAGGACTTTTGACCGGTTCATACAAAAAAAATGGGGCAGCCCGCCTATTCCTTCATACTGGTAAAGACAGAATGGGCATAAATGAGTCTGCTTATGGAAGCAAGGCTTTTGCAACGATCAAACAATTACCCGCTGATTTAGCCGATCGTTGCATCAAATTGAATCTGCAAAGAGCAGAGGTTGCCTATCCCGATGTCAGCGGTAACGAAGATACCTTGGTTGACCTGAGAGATAAATTGTTTCGGTTTCTTCTACTTCGTTCGATCCAGATTCGCAATGTGTACTGTTCTATCCCGACAGAGGGGGCAAGACAGGATGAAATATGGCGTCCCTTGCTCGCGGTTCTCACCGTTCTCAACGTATCACCGGCTGAGATCATGCGACTTAAATCTGCCTGCTATAACGGCACCGAAAAAACGAAGGACATGCTGTCATTGCAGGAAGAGGCTCTTTTCCATGTTCTTCAAGATGAGGTCCGTCGGCGCGATGTTGTTGAACTGACAGCCAAAGATCTTCTGACGTCAATGGCGCAGATGCTGGAAGAAGAGAATGTGCCGAAAGCTGTTGATATAGGCATGATTATCAAGAAATTCGATTTAGCCGAAGAAAAACGGCGTAAAACGCGAATGAAGAGAGTGCATTATAAATTTCAAAAGGAAAAAGTCTTGTCGGTAGCAAGATGCTATGACGCCTTTATTCCGGATGAGCAACTAAATGCGGAAGGAACGTTATAACTACGGCATTGTACCGGGTGGAAGTAGTGAGAACCGGATTTCAACGACACCCATACGACGGTGGACGCATGTGGAAGCAAGGGAAGCGGTTTTGGGAGCCCATCTGCCGGCGCCCTCTGCGATACCCGGTACAATGCAAATTGAGAGGAATAGGATTCCTCCGCGACCGGGACTCAAGGCGGCCGGATTGGGCTGTCCACCCTGTTCCACATATTCGTAATCGGACAAGGGTGTGTTCTATGCAGACATAGAAATTAAATTGTAGCGCGTTATGTGGTGCTGGGTGGAGTCATGTGAAACCGACATTTCTCTGATCTTGAGCAGAAAGGCCATGTGTAACCAGGTGGAAGTATATTTTACGCAATATACCTGGTCGGCGACGATGTCATTCCGACGACATCACCCAGCTCCACAATTTATCGAATTTTGTAAAACGGAGGTCGTCATGAACAAAATATCAACAGAGGTTGAGCATTTTATAGAAATAGCACGGGGGATAGTTAGTGCCGATGAAGCTGCCCAGCATCTTAAAAAATGGAGAACCGTCTCGCAAAGTCTGTCACGTTCTTCAGGCCGCAACTTGACGCTGCTGGCTCGAACCCATACGGAATATAAAATTGAATGGGGATTGCTCCTCCTCGAACTGCAAAAACTGGTATCACTTACGGGTACACATACTTGGACCGCGTGGGCAGCCGAAGAATTTCATTTCATGGATGAACGGGATCGTCAGATCTGTATGCAGTTGGCAAAGCATCCGGCACTTCACAATAATACCGACCTGAAAGCTTATAGGATGTTGAATCTTATAACGTTGCATCATGAGACCAACCTGTCATTTCCAAAGATTCTACAGGCTGTTGACCCCATAAAGAGAAAATCCAAACATGAGTTCAAAAACCACGTCGATGCACTCGCGGCTTTTGTCGGTTGCTATCAAGAAGGGATAAGAGGCATGAAGTATGGCATAATCCGGAATGCGATATATGCTGGAGTTAAATTCGACGATGATATGCTGAAAGTCTTGAAAAAGGAGAAGGATGTTAACCAGTACCTCAACACGCTGCATTTGTCGGGTGGGCATAAAAAGTTACAGTCCTCATCTGAGAAATTGCATAGAGGTTTTGGCAAAATTGCTCAGGAAATGATTACTACCATGAAAGTCCTGAGAGAACGACCTGAAACATTGTCAACAGTTAACCAACGCATCTTGGCTGAGTTTGATAATGAGTACTCTGAATTTAAAAAGACCTTGGAGGTGTCACATGAAAATATATCACGCTGCAATGGATCTGAATGTGCTTCTACATTACAATAATCTGGTTTCGCAATCTAAGCCAAACATTCTTCTATCGTATGCCCTATGTAATGCAACTTACCCTGATTTTCTCAAAGATCAGCGCAATAAAATAGGAATGTTCCTTTTGGATTCCGGCACATGGACGCTTAATATGAGTAAAGGTCCTGTCTCTCATATCACGAGTGAGGGTTATAAAAGATACTTAAAGACCCATGGCCATCTCTTTAATCACTACTTTAATTTTGATAGTGACTTCTCGACTGACAGCTTCGGCACTAACCTGGAACACCAATTGGATTTGGAGAAAGCCGGACTGACACCTTTGCCTGTGATTCATAATGTGCTTGAAGGGCCTGAATTCAATTACTACCTGAAAAATCGTACAAAGTATCCCTATGTTGCTGTCGGCTCCAATCAGAAAGGAACGGGCAAGGCCTTACGCCATCTCGTACAGACTTATTACGACCATGGCATCAAAGTCCATATACTCGGGACGACGCAATATAAGCTCATAGCCAACATGCCGGTCTACTCCTGTGATGCGAGTAATTGGGCGCAAATTGGAGCATTTGGAAATGTTAAATTTTGGAACCCGAATGTGACGACAGAAGATAAGACCGTTAGAATTTATCTCGATGAGTATATACAACGGAAAAGTAGGCAAGATAGCTATTCAATCTCCCCGTATAAAAAACAATTTGATGCGTATCTGAAAAATACCTTGAAAATGACATATGCGGATCTTCTCAAAGACAATATGAACAAACAAATAGCAAACCTGCATTATTGTATGGAACTTGAACGGGAAGTCAATCTTGTCCATGCCGCGAATAAATGGATTTAGCTGGCAAGTCTGATATTCAAAAGAGCCGCAGAATTCTTCGGTAATTCAGTTAGCCAGTAACAATTGAGGCCACCTCATCCAGGGTGGCCTTTCTTTTACCACCACATAATTTCCGTAGAATTGCGAATGTAAACCAGATCGGAATAGGTGACTTTAATACGTGAACAGATTTTTGAAATGTGCATGCGTCTATTAACCTGACCAAGACCATCCATCCTTCAGCAGACCAATAGAACCACTCGGCATCTGTTCATTTCTTCATCAGGATAAGAACATATTATTGACGGGTACTATTTCCGTCAATTTTACTATAGGAGGTGCCACTATGAAGAAGGCACAATTTAGCAAGGCACTGACGATTTCCTTGTCGCCGGTGATCTACGAAAAAATAAAGGAAACTGCGGATCGGGATGATGTCAGCAAGTCGGATGTTGTACGGGAGTGGTTGCTAATAGGAATGAAGGAGGAACAAGCCAATGGATAACAAGAGAGAATTACGGAATCTTTTACAAAGGGCATTAATGCTTGTCGATAGCCAATTAGACACTGTTAAACCTATGCCTTCATCACAAACTACCAGCTACATTGGAAAGACGGAAAGCTGGCACGATTTAGCCTATATTCCGGGAACTCCAGAATATGTACAACGGGAGGAGTGGAATAAACAGGCACAAGTACCAGGATCCAAAGATCATCACAAATGGCTAGCATTAAAGGCAAAGAATAGCCCTGGCGGTCAAGTATCAGAAGGAGGTGAGAAATAATGCCCAGTACAACGAATGATACACCAGTTCAGAACACGGCAGATGTTATAGCCAAGTCGCCAACCATACTCAAGGATCGTATTGATGCGGTAAACAGGCTTGGAGTAACAGGCGAACGTTTAATGATCGCAATGTATTTTAGCGGATTGGATAGTCGCTTATTGATCAGCCCACCAGGAACCTCCAATGTCTTAGCTGTTAAATGCTCGGGAACTCAGGGAACAGGGAAATCGTTACCACTCTACAAATGCCTATATCTTTATCCTGATAGCGAATACATCCTTATAAGCAACGCAAGTCCGAAGTCCATTTACCATGACAAAAAGTCCTATAAGCATAAAGCATTGATTCTTGCAGAGGCTGCACCGTTGTATATGAATAACACGAAAGATTCGGAACTGGCATATATTATCAGGTCCATGATTTCGGAAGGCAAAACACGCTATATGTTTACTGATAAGGATGATAACGGGCAAATGATTGTTCGCGATAGAATAATTGAAGGACCGACCTCATTCATTACTACCACCATATATGACAAGTTAGAATCTCAGCTTGAAGATAGGATGTTTACAGTACATTCCGATGAATCGACACGGCAGACATGGGAAATCATTTATGCACAAGCGGCAATCGAAGCTGGTGATGTGGAAACGCTGGCCGAGACTGATGCAGAAGCCTGGAAGTCGTTTCATTCCACTCTTAATCCGGTTAACGTGACAATCCCTTATTCAAAAAAGATAATTCCCGAAAGAGATAAGGAGTTACCTGCAGCAGCAAGACGGGGTTATAAACGGCTATGGACTATGATAAAAACTATAACGTGTTTATATCAACATCAAAGACCCAAGGACGCGCGAGGGTTTTTAATTGCTGATGTTGCCGATTATCACATGGCCTGGCAGATCGTTCAGGACGCGTTGAATGAAAGTGTTGGCAAAATGAACAAGACCAATGAGAACATGCTCTTCTTTATCATCAAAAAGGGGGTTGTCAGGCATCAGGATTTGAAGGAAACATTTGGTCTTTCTGCAAGCACGACAACCACGAAAATTCAAGCACTGGAAAAAGAAGGACATGTCATGTGGTGTGATATTTATGGACACCGGTTTGACAATGAAGCGGATCTCAAAAGTGCTAAAGCCTGTGGTGCTGCATTTATTCGAGTAAGCGAAACATTCATCAATTCTCAATCTGGAATACAGTTACCCAGCACATACGATGTTACTGGCAATAGCGACTGGTCTGAAGGTGGGACACTTTATCGTCTGTATGATCTGGAACTCAACAAAAGACACGTATTTAACAAGGCCAGATAGTACCGTTTATAGTGTTTGATGTGTTTGACCTGTTTAAGGTATTTGAGTAGTTATCCAATAAATAATATTCTATATATTAAACAGGTCTTTCTTGTAACCATATAAATACCAAAAATGGTACAAACACGTAAAACACCTTAAACACCTGTTGATCAATACTGTTTGCAATGATGATCTGAACTCAACAATCCAGTCTCGCTTCTGAAAGTCAAACCATCAAAAATAATCATGTTGGCAATGATCCTCAGATAATAGATTCATACTCCAGTCGATCATTACCTTGCTTATGTCCAAGAAGGTAACGGTTTTTCCAGACAAAAATCCAGTTCAATGAAAGACTCATTACGATTTCCTGTGATGCCGTCATTTCCTCGGGTTATGGTCAAAAAAGATATTCGTAGAAGGAAGGTTTCTCAGGCAAAAGGTCCAAGTGGATGTTCGTTGTAGTGGTTTTGCCTTGTATGCCAGATTGACGAGACATAGATCACTGCAACCCTGAAAATACCTATCTTAAAACCAAGTGGGAAGCATTATAAGAGGTTTCCGTTGGTCCGAATATACTGGGTAATATGCCGGCTGAAGTAACGGGAGGGAGGGTTTTATAGTTATTTTGTTGTATTTCCAGAAAGTGTTTGATAAACTAAGCTAATTTTACACCATAAGTGAAAGAGTCTATTGCTTTCGAAGGTTCAAGAGAACCGATATTATTGCATTGCGAAGCATCAAATAGTAACGATGTGCTCTTGGTGTTGTTTATAAGGCCGGAATGTTCAAGGAAGAATATAAACCCGAATCATTACCCATTGTAAGTCAACCGCGTTTCGCGGATGACTATGCTTTTGCCCAGCAGCTTATCAGCGGTGAAGATCGCGCCTGGGAGTATTTCTCGCAGGAGTTCCGTAAAAAAATAAAAGAGTATACGGCGAGAAAATATTCCAATGTCCTGGGTGATGTCGAGATCGAGGAAATTTGCGATGGCGTTGAAAAGCGCTTCATGGTGAACGATTATAAGGCCATCCGGGAGTATCGAGGCGAATGCGCACTATCAACGTACATTACACAGGCGACGGATTGGGAAATTAAGAGCTGGCTGAGAAAGAATTCTGCTCGGCTCATAACAGATAGCCTTGAAGCGCTGGATGAGCGAGGGGCTTCTCCTTCCTGTGAGCATGAAGATAGTGTTGGCGAGGAAATCCCCGAAGCCGTAAAAGATTTATCCGACGATCTGCGGTGGGCGTTCCTACTCAGGTATTACGATGACTTCGATTTTCCCCCTGCTGAAATCAGATTGATCGCGAAAAAGCAGGGCATATCCATTCGAGTTGTCATAGAAAGAATTGTCAAGTATCTTGAGCCTCAGGGCGGTGATATCCTGGCGGAGCAGCGAAACAAACGAAGAGTGTTTTATCTCCAATTGCAGAAAGTCTGGTTGCACATCCAGGAGTCCTACACAAAAGAACAACGGCTGCTGAACGCACACGCTGCCGACGAACCAGCGCAACCCGAAAAGCTTGAAGAAATTCGTACAGGACGAGTGCAGCTGGAGTCCAAGCGCGAAAGGCTTTTTAAGAAAAAAGGGAAGATCAGCATTACCACACCTTACGAAATAATTGCAATAATACTCGGTGAAGAGAACGTCAGCACGATCAGGAGCCGCGTTTTTCTCGCGAAAAAGCAGCTTGCAGACAGGTGTATTAATTTCTAAACGTTTGTTCGATTTTATACGTCATTAAGGATGAAGTATATGTTCATGTGTCCTGACAAAGAAACCTTAGAGAAATTTGTTGAATGCGAGCTTGATGATGAACTGACAGGTAAGATTCTCCGTCATGTGTCAGGTTGCGATAACTGTAAAGACGCTGTCAGTCGGTCGATGGCGGAGGAAGATCGTTTAATCAGGGAATTATCGGTAGAATCCGGAATGAAGAATCAACGAAAAAACAATCCGAGCGGGCAGTGTCCCACTGAGGGCGGCCTTTTGGCTTATGCTGTCGATAGCTTGAGTGAAGACCAGCTAAAGCTGGTGGAGAAACATCTCAATACATGCGATAATTGCCTTTCCAAGCTGATGGTATTACAGAAAAAACTTACTGCACCCGCTGATCTTGGATTGGATTTTTCGCAGTTCAAGCCTGGAATCGCAACTGTCACCGATTTTATTGAAATCATATTGAAGGCGAAGGACGATTTGCTCGATCTGATCAAACATACAGGTGAGTTATTAACTCTGACACCTCAGTATGGCGCAGTCAGGGGGCATGTGCGAAAAGCGGAAGAGTCCATCGCCATCAGGCAAGACATGCCACAGCAGGATTTGTCGATTGAAATGACCATTCAAAGGAAGCTTGCTGAAACTGGAGCGGTTATCACGATATCGCTCATGAAATTGAGTACTGAGGAATTTCTTGCAGGCAGAGATGTCAGGCTTGTCTCAGGTGACGAAACATACTCACGAGAAACGAATAAAGAGGGAACAGCAACATTCAGCAGCGTCGGAAAAGTGAAATATGAAATAACAGCAGATGGTAAAAGGATTGGTTCATTGAACATTAACTGAGCATTGCGGGCTTATTGATCTATTAAAGGAGGGGCTTACGTTTTGACAGCGGGCGGGAATATCCTTGAACTACTGAAAAGCGGAAGCTCCGACGAGATTGGCAAAGCCATCACTGATCTCGCGCGCCTGAAGGATCCAGGTCATCAGGCTAGCCTGAGAATGCTCATGGGCGGCCCGGACCCCTACCTTGCCGCCATGGCAGCCTATGCCCTTGGAGAATCCGGCGACCCATCGGGCATGGAATTTATGCAGAAAGTGCTTCAGAGCGCACCTGCGGCTTTTCAAACAAGCGAACTTTCCTCAAAGCTTAACTCCCTTCTCGAAGAAATTCATAAATACCACGATACAATAGACAATGCATATTCGCTTTCCAATCGGTCCTATTACATTCCGGCAAAAGAAAAACTGCTTGAAGTCCTGCAAGTCTATTCCAGCGAAATTCCGAAACTGAATGTTCCTCATTTTGATCAGCTGGTAGGGTTTTCGGTCAAGAAGTCGCGTGGGCTGACTCTTGATGCCCTTTCGGTCTGCGAGTTCAGTCTCGGGAACATAGACGAGGCTCTGCATTACAACATGGAAGCGGTCACGCTGGGGCAGGAGACCGGGGATCCGCAGCTTTTGAAGCTGGCCTATGCGGACTTGGGGTGTATTCATATATCGCTCGGCAATTACTACAGCGCCCTGGAACTTCTTCACCAAAGTCTGGATATCGATGATAGCACTCATGATCCCTGGAGAAAGCGGAACCGAACCATCAGTAGTCTTGCCCAGCTTTATTTTTCGATAGGTCAGAGCGAAAAGGCGTTGGACTATGCCGTGGAGGCACTGGAACTGGCGGAAAAAGAAAACGATATTAACGGGGCCGCGAGGGCTCAGAATTCCGTCGGGGTCCTCTTGTGCGGTTCTCGTGAATTTACCGAGGCAAGGTCGTTCCTTGAAAATGCACTGAACCTTGCTGGCCATGATTTAAAGGACAAAGCGTTTCAGGGGCTGGTTCTGCATAACATGGCGTATATGTGCATGGGGCTTTCCGAACTCGACCGGGCAAGGGAGTGCCTGCAAGAGGCAATGTCCCTGTCTGTGGAGATGTCGGATAAATCCACGGAAGCGCTTAGTCATGGCAGTCTCTCGGTCGTGGAGCTCGAATCCGGCAACGTAGATGAAGCATATGAACACGCGGAAAAAGCATTGAGTCTCAGCCGCCGGATTGAAGACGCATCAAACCAGATCGACGCACTCAGTATATTGGCAACCATAGAGAGCCTCGCTTTTGAAGAAGATGAAAAGGCGTATGGTTTTTACGAGGAAGCATTATCATTATCAGAGACGCTCAGAAAAAATCTGATGCTCGATGATTTTAAGATGTCCTTTGCCGGAAACCACGCCTGGTTGTATCAACAGATGGTATCGCTCTGCGTCAGAACGGGAAGGACCGAAGAAGCATTTGAGTACATTGAAAGGTCCAAGTCACGGGCGCTCGTGGACATGCTGGCTTCCGCAACAGATAAAATTGCTCCGAAAGAATTGTCACCGGCAGAGGTGGAGAAGGTCGCTGCTTTGAAAATCAAGCTGGATATTTTGCGTAAACAGATGTGTCAGCGCAAGTCAGGCGATGAAGATGCGGCCAGCGAATCGAGGCAGGATAAGGCCATTGTTGAAATTGCTGAGATAGAAAGAGAGTACAATAAAACCTTTGGAAAAATAAAGATCAAGGACCCGGAGTGGGCATCGTTATCAACTGTGGAAGCCATTTCAATCGGAGAATTGCAGACGATTCTTGATCCAGGCTCACTGTTTTTTGATTTTCATCAAGCTGCGGATCAGACGGTCATTGTGGCTGTAAAAAGAGAGTGTCCGGCTGTCATCTACCGGATACCGATTGATCTCAACGAAGAAGCGGAAAACGTGTTTCAGCTATTTTCCGCCTTGTCGGAGGGCAAGAATACCGACATGCGCTCGCATGAATACATCAAAAAAATAAAACAGCCGCTCGCACACTTTTATGAGCTGATAATAAAACCGCTCGCGCATTCGCTGGATGGAATAAACCACATCATATTCAGTCCTCATCAGTTCTGGCATTACCTTCCGTTTAGTGCGTTATACGACAACGAGACAAAACAATATCTAATCGATACCTACAGCATTTCATTTGCGCCGAGCGCAACTGTTCTGGCGCAGTGCCGGAAAAGAGGACAACAAACACCGAACAAAGAAAGAGTCAAAAACGCTCTCATTCTGGCCAATTCAACGAATGACCTTCCTTACGCCGAAGAGGAGGGCAGAACCATATCCAGTAAGTTTTCCTCAGCAAGCCTGTTTGTCCGCGAAGAGGCATCCTACGATAAATTGCTAGAACACGGTGACGTTGATGTCATTCATATTGCCTGCCACGGATATTTCCGGGGGGACAGTCCGCTTCTGTCACATTTAATATTGACTGACTCCAAAGGTGAACAGTCACCGTATTTTTTGCCAGACTTGTTCAATTTGAGGTTCAACGCATCGCTGGCTACCTTGAGCGCTTGCGAGACCGGCGTTAGTCAGGTCATGACCGGAGATGAACTCATGGGAATAACGCGGACGTTTATGTATGCAGGCGCATCATCGCTTTTAACGACACTTTGGACAATCAACGATAAATCCACGTCTTTAATGATGGATAGGTTTTATGACGGGCTCATGACGGGGACAGAAGGAAAAGCAGTGGCCCTGCAAATGGCCATTCAAGATCTCAAGTCACGGCGCGAGTACAGTCATCCCTGGTACTGGGCGTCTTTTCAAATGACGGGAGAGTGGTTTTAGGTTTGCTTTGTCAGAGGATTAAAGCTGTTATAATTCTTGACTCTTACAGCCCCCTCTGATAGCATGGCAAAAATTTGCATAATTTTAACAGTTTTTACAATAATTTAAACGAAAGCAAGGGAGGATCATAAAATGGCTGATCAGGGTCAGAAGACCAAGGGTGTTGTCGATATTGTTTTTTTACTTGACGCAACAGGAAGCATGGCGACGTGCATCGATGCCTTGAAAAAGAACATAGAAGTTTTCATTGATAACCTTGTTGCTACCGATCCCAACAGCTCCAGCATTGTCAAGGATTGGCGGGCCAGGGTCGTCGGATACAGGGATTTCGAGGCGGACTCCACGCCTTATGTTGACAATGCCTTTGTGCGCGACACAGCGGCGCTAAAGGGTCAACTGACGACCCTCAAGGCGGACGGTGGAGGAGACGAGCCGGAGAGTCTTCTGGATTCGTTGTTTAAAATATCAACTATGGGGAATACAGCCAAAGGCGCGACTGAAGATGCGCAAAAATGGCGCTACCGGAGCGAAGCCGCGCGGGTCGTCATCGTATTTACCGATGCTTCCTACAAGACAAAAATGGCGATCCCCGAAGCGGCTGGCGGGGGCTTTGAGGATGTGAAAAATAAAATTCAGGAGAACCGGATCATCCTTTCGATTTTTGCGCCTGATATGCCGTGCTATGACGATCTCAGCCAGCTTGACAAGGCCGAGTATCAGCCAATCGGCTCCGCTGGCTCCAATCCTCAGCAGGCTTTGGCGGATTTCACCGCGAACCAGGCAAATTTCAAGGCGACCCTGGAAGCACTGGCGAAGAGTGTTTCAAAATCGGCGGACACAGCGGTGTTGTAATAATTATAGTGCAACGGAGTTGCGATGACTACAAAGGGAACAGCCGACATAATCTTTTGTATTGATGCCTCGGATTCGATGCAACCATGTTTTGACGGGCTGCGGAAACATATCGGGACCTTTGCATCAGGTCTTGCTTCCAGCGGACAGACCAATTGGGATTTAAGACTGGATTATGTTGCGCACCACGCTTCAGAGGAGAATGAACAGACGGTATTTCGCCATTCTTCGCTCTTCAACGGAGAACTTACGGAACCGCTCTACCGGAAGACCCCGCAAACCGGAAAGTTTTTCACAGCGGACGTTGAAGAATTCAAACGAGGGCTGAATGCCGTGGAATTGTCCGGCAATGAGGCCCCTCTCGTGGCACTGGATTTCTGCCTCGATTTTCCGTGGAGGGATGCGGCGAATTGCCACAGGGCTATCGTTCTCATGACTGATGAAGCCTTCGAGACCGGCGCGGCTATGACTCTTCAAAAAAGTCGGCTGCGAGACCTTATCGGGAAAATCATGTCGTTAAAGGTCATGCTGTATATTGTTGCGCCTCAATCCGCTGTTTTCGATGAGTTATCCTCGGTTGATCGTTGTGAATACATTCCCGTAGACGATTCCGGCAACGGCCTGGCGAAAGTCGATTTTGCCGAACTTCTAGCATATATCGGCAAATCCGTCTCACAGTCCTCGCCGCTGCAAACTCCGCTGCTTTCAGTTACAAGAGGTCTCTATGGTCAGGAAAACTGGACGCAAACGCAGAAGGGGTTGACCGGTAAATAAACGCTTAGTATTCTCGTCCGAGAGAGGCTTGATATGGCAAGAAAGCTGATGCCTGGAAATAAGGTTCATGGTTACACAATCAAGGAATTCATGAATTCCGGCATGATGGCGTTATCCTATGCGGCAATAGCGCCGTCCGGTGCAAAGGTTTTTTTCAAACAGTACAAGTCTCCTTCGATAACGGTGCCGTGGTACCGGAATTACGTTCAGTACCAGGGTGACATAAAGAAACGAATCGAGTCGGGCATTGCCAAGCAAATGACGGTCCGCTTCATTGACCTGTTCGAGTCAGCCGAAGTAGGCTCCAACACCTACTATCAGGTATTCGAGTTTGTCGAGGGAGGGAAAAATCTTGCCGATATCCTAGATCAGATACGCGCCAAGCCGTCCTCATTCGCGTGGGAGCAAAGACTGATTTTCGCCAAAGTCATGATGGGCAGCATCAAGGCCATTCACGAAGCGGGCGTGATCCATTGCGATTTAAAGCCGCACAACTTGCAGCTTTTTGAAGACAAAACCATAACGGCGAAATACCGGCTTAAACTTATTGACATGGATTTTTCGATTTTGGCGGACACGAAAGCGCCGTGGCATGATCACCAGGGATATATCGGCACATCCGGCTATCTTTCACCCGAGCATTTCACACCCAAAAGCGCGCCCGTACTCGCATCCGATATTTTCACCTGTGGGCTTATTCTGTATGAGCTTCTTTCAAAGGACGGGCATCCCTATCTTTTTGATGAAGAGGAGCACTACAGAAAAGCGGCTGTGGCGCACAAGGCAGCTCAGCCGAAATTGCTAGGCCCGGTAAGAGCAGGCATTTCCAATGACGAAGTCAGCAGCGTAATTCATCGTTGTTTGTCGCCCGAGCCCGCAAAACGGCCTGCGGCCAGGGATGTTCTGGATGCCTTAAACGGCATTTTAAAAACAATGCCCGCGCCTCCTGCTCCCCGGCCAGCTCCCCCGAAACCGGCTCCTGTTATACCGGCAAAACCAAAGCCGGTTGCCCCTGTTCCGCCTGTGCCGCATGCTGTTCCGGTTACGTCAACGCGGCTTGAACTCCGTCCGGAAAAAGGCGACCCCATCTCGATCGGTATTCGAACGGACATCGGGAAGAACCTGTGCAAGGGATTTGGGCCTGATGCGCAGTTCATGGACACGCTGCAATTTACGCTGGAACGAGGTAAGGATGGGAATTGGCTTCTTACTCCAAATACCGGGGCGGCAAACGAGACGATGGTGAATGGAAAAGCGGTGAAAGGTCCTGTCCCGGTGAGTAACGGAGATGTCGTCGGCGTTGGCAGGGAATCAAAAAAAATCGTGAAAATGCCGCTTACTGTCACAATAAGGTGAGGAACGATGGCCTGGAAATGTCCTGATTGCGGATTCAACGGCAATAAAGACGACAATCCCCATTGCCAGAGTTGTGGTTACGCCAAAATACCTCAAGCCGTTGTTCTGACGGCAATCGAGGGCGGCAAAAAAATATCGATGTCTCTGGACACCACTATCGGAAAGCAACTGTTGAAAAACCTGGTTGGCGATGACTCGCGATTCGTGACAGACAACCAATTTCGAATCACCAAGAATAAGAGCTTAGGCAAGTGGCTTATTCAGCACGAGCCGTCCGCAAAAAATCCGACTTTTTATAAAGGCGCGCCTCTTGCCGGTGAACAAGCTCTGGAAAAGGACGCAGTCATCAGCATCGGTCCCGAGAAAGCGAAACTGATTGTATCATTCAAAGAGTAAACGAGCATAGGGACGCATCAATCGACAAGCACACAGGGGAAATATTTACCGCGAAGGCGCGAAGTACGCGAAGGACGTCAAAAACAAAGCTGACTTTACTCTAAAGCACTAACGACAAGATTTTCTTCGCGACCTTTGCGCCTTCGCGGTTAAAAGGTTTTGGTTTCGGCTCAAGCGGATTTGTAAGAGCAAAGGGCCTCGTGGATAAGGGAAAACATGGCTATCGATTCAACGGTAACAGCGCTGGAGAAACCGTCAGGGGCCGGAGTAGTAATGAAATATGGCGACTGCGGTAGAATTGCAACTTCTTATATTAAGGAGCTCACGGCACGCTTGAACCGTCCAGAAACGCAGAGGCAGATATTGGCCAAGGCATGGCAGTTTCTTGAAGATAAGAACAGGCCCTTATTCGCTTTTGAAAAGCATAAAAAAGGCAACGATGATAAGGTATGGCTTGTTGATGCTCCGCAGATTGGAACCGTCTGGTTTGTCGGCGATCTGCATGGCGATCTTCTGGCGCTTGAGGCTGCGCTCCATTACATTGAGCACAAGTGCTATGTGAAGCCCCGGATCGTATTTCTCGGCGATCTTTTCGATGATGTGGGCTTTAACATCGAAACGACGATGAGAGTTCTGGAAATTGTGACAAAAGACCCTGAACATTTTTGCCTGCTTGCGGGCAACCATGATGAAGGTCTCTCCTATCGTGAAGAGGAAAAACGCTTTGCTTCAACAGTATCGCCGTCTGATTTCGCGGACATCCTGAACGATGAAAAGTTCCAAACCCCGGAAATGCAGCTGCTCGGCCAAATGGCCGTGAAGCTCTTTGAGCAAGCGCCTCGCGCGCTTTTCTTTCGCGACGGTCTGCTGGCCGCGCATGGAGGGTTTCCACTCAGGGACCTGTGGGAAACGCTGAAGACGCCTATGGATCTCAATGCCCCGGAATGCCTTCAGGATTTCGTCTGGACCCGGGCGCATAAGACTATAAAACGAAAATTACCAAATCGGACCACGAAGGGCTGTCAATTCGGCTATGAGGACTTCGACGGATTCTGCGAAAAGGCAAGCGGCCTTCTTGGTTTTACGGTTAACAAGATGATTCGCGGCCATGACCACATGGATGAACGCTTTGAAATTTACGAAAAGTATGCAAAAAATAGGATCATGACCATTAATACGCTTTCCCGCAGGTTGTCTCGGGAAATATCCGGGGATTTTGAGCGGACGCCTTGCATTGCCCGGTATGTGAAGGGTGGGTTGCCTGAAATTCATAAATTAATAATTCCTAAGGAAACGATAAGAAACACCTATTCGGAGTTTCTCCCCGATGAATCGGTCCATCATACGGAAGGAGTCTGAGAAAAAATGAGGATTTTTTTTCTTGTCATAGCAATACTTTGTTTCACCTATGTCGTCAGGTCTTCATTGAAAGCGATACTGACTTTTCTATTCGATGATATTCTAGGTGTGTTGCTGGATAAACTTTTCGGAGGGGTCGAGCCCCTGTATCTTCGACTGAAGGCAGAGCAAATTGAAACGGGAGCGAAGCTCAGTCTGCACAAACTGCTCGGCGCATCCGTGCTTTTTTGTTTGACCGTGCTCCTGGCGATAGCGAACTACAACCTTCTCTTTTACGCGCTGGAGCTCATCCTGCCCTCTGGAGAGCAAACAGCGAAGGTCTTCGGTTTCGGTCCCGCGCAGTTATTAGCCGTGGTTATTATGCTGCTGGAACTCGGCATCGGCTTTCTCCTGTTCGAATTGCTCGGCAAGACCGACCTCATGAATATCCATGCAACATGGAGTAAACGGTCCAGGTGGCTGACGGCCTTTGTTCTTGTGGCGTTTCTTTTTGGGCTCGTAGGGATGGAAGTGGCCCTCTCTCTCAAGCGGACGTATGAAACAACAAATGCGCCGATGGATGCGGGCGTCATGGATGAATTGAAAAAACTGGCTCCCAGCGCAGGCAATGCGGTTCCGGGAGAGACCACTGTAGGAACTGCCGCTCACAGCACCGATGTCTGGGAGGAACGCATGCGCCAGTTGCCCTATACTGCAACCGCCGCGATCTCTTTTATCATTCCTCTCTTTACCGCCTTGTCCGCCATCAGTCTCCAGGAAATGCTGCTGCTCCTGCTGTGGCTGTTCCTGGGTGTATTGATGTTTCCGTTGTATATTGTGAATCTCATATATCGGATAATACATAAAGTCATAACCAATATCGACGATGTGCTCGAAAAAATTATCTCCATCATCACCCGGATCGTGGAGCTGATTGTAAGCATGATCGTTCTGTTCTTGGCGAAATTCAAGAAGGCCACGGACGCACCGGGAAAGGTCCTCCTTTTGTTATTGTTGCCGATGCTCCTGCTGTATTCAGGAGTAACGCAGGCCGCAGACGCCCATAAGAGCAAAATCATCGTTGTGCTGATGGACAATACAGGTTCTTTTAAAGGGTTTCTCCACCGGTCGCTTTCAAACTGTTCAGAGGTCGTGAACGCCCTGGAGGCGGGAGACGAACTGGTCATCATGCCGATAGACAAGGAGAGCCTGAGCAACGCCCATTCCCCGTTATCGATAAAAATTCCACAGTCGAAGACGACCCTCGTTACCCGGCAATACCGGGATGGGGTCAAAATGATCAAGACGGCAGGCATTCAAAGGATCATGGAGATTGAAAAAAGTCCTCGGGCGCACTCCACGGACTTGACCGGAGCCCTGGTGCGCGCCGCGTCGCTCTTGAAAGGTGAACAGTTTGCGAACAGCGGAAGGTTCTTGTTGATCTATTCCGATATGGACGACAACATCGGGCGGAAAGTGCTGAACGGAACCACGCTGTCCGGAACTGTTGTCAGGTTCATGTACACGGAGCTTTCCGAGAAGTCTCAGAAGAATGTCGAACAATGGAAAGAATTTTTGCTGAAGCTCGGAGCGTCACGCGTCGATGTGCAGACGCCTGACCAGTGCGAAGTCGCTACCAATATGAGTTGGATGAATTGACAGGGAGGTAAGTATGGCGAAATTATGTCCGGTCTGCAAAGAGACGAACAAGGACGACGAGATACGATGCACGGCCTGCGGAAATGACTTTCCGGTGCCCCGTCCGTTGACATTGGATGAAGTTATTGATTCCCCGGATTACGCCCATATGAAGGACCTCGTGGCTGCCGTGATAGGTGTTGTTTGTTTGATGCTATATCTTGTGTAGGAGGGTTCATTCTTTGGCTGTCATATATCGTGAACGTCCTGATTGGCTGGCATACTACCGGGCATACCTCCTCGGCGCTGTTTTCTTCTTGCTGTCCGCGAACACCGGGAATGCGGGAGGAGGATTCGTCATCCTTCTTGTCATTGCCGGTTATGCCGCTCTCGCCCGGCAAAGAAGCGAATTTCTCATCGAGGAAGATAAAATCGTTATCAGGGAGGGCCTGATCGCCAGGAACTCGAACGAAATCAGGATCAAGCATATCAGGGCGCTTTCCGTTCGGCAGAATGTCTTGGAAAGGCTGCTTGGCATAGGGACACTCGCTGCGGTTACGGCGTCACATGGCGAGTCAACGGCTATCTTCAAGGGCATACGGGACCCTGAAGCGGTGAAGGAGCTGGTGAGTAAGCGGCTGGTATAACAGAGTGAATGAATACAGTCAGAACAAAGGGAAAATTCAATGCCGAAGACAATGAAGCAAGGCTCCATCGAGTACACACTTTCAAAACTCTGCATCTTGGATGTCAATAAAGTATTCCCCCATGAGAAGACTAAGGACGCCGAGGTGTTCAGTATACGCGACGCCATGAACCGGATCGATCCAGTTTTGGGTAAACGCCTCAGTCCCATACCGATCATGGTCTCGCAGATAGAAAAAAGCGATGAATACGTTGTTCTTGACGGCATGCACCGGTTCAGGGCGATGAAGGAACGCGGCTGTGCGGATGTGTTTGCCTATAGCGTGGATTATGCAAACGAGGCAAAGCTTTGTGGCTGGGACGCTGTCATTCAAGAGGATTTCAACCTTAAGGACGTTCTCAAAAAGACAACAGAGGACTTTGCTATCAGGAACAAGGGGGAACTCGCTTCAGGCAAGATGGAGTGGAAGTCAATCATTACCACACCGGAGGAAGCCCAACAGAAGGTTGTTGATGGAACTTTCCCTTTTTGTCTTATCAAAAAACTGGACAGGGGCAGGCATGAGGCTTATTATCCGGTTAAGAAAAAAGGCCTGTTTTCTCTGAAAGATAAAGTCCAGGCGCTCGTGGATTTCGACGAGGCTGTTGAATCGCTATTCGGCGGTCCCCATATCTTCAGATTTGTTGCCGACGATGTATCAATAAAGGATTATGAGTTTTTGAAAGCCCCGTATTTGCTAATCCGCGCCAGATTTACGAAACAGGAGATACAGTCCGCCGCGAAGGATAGGTTCCTCCTTCCTAAAAAAACAACGCGCCATATCTTCGCGCTACGTCCTATAGTTCACATCCCCGTAGATATTCTAGATGATAACCGTAAGACCCGGAAAGATCGCTGGGCCGAGGCAATTCACTTTATCACGACGACCTACCGGGACCGTTACTATCCCGAGCCGGTCCATTATTTCCCTGATGTTATTGCAACCCAGGACACAACCCAAAGATGCCCAGACATAAAAACGGCTCTTAAAAAGAAGAAAGAGATTGAGGCCGACCCCAAGCTTGCTTTTGCCCGAGAATGGGCACCAAAGGAAACGGCCTTTGTATGTTTACCCGGTCCGGTAGGGTATTCGGATATGGATATCACCGGTGGGGAGATCAGGGGCTATACCGTAGGCCATCGGAGTCGTGATTTTGAGGAGCTGTATAAGAAAACCTCGGATGCTGTCCGATGGATGCTCGATCCGACATTCGGTAAGGTTTATAAGAGCATAAATGCCTGTCTCATGCCTGCCCCTGCCACACACAGCATGGCAGTTGCCGCGTTATCGAGCGTTCTTCCGGACAGGAAGATACTGCATATCGTGGCAGGAGCTTTCGGCGGGAGATGGTCTGAGATATCGCGCGATTTCGGCCAACTGACAGAGGAGTACCGGATCAAACCGGGACATCCTTTTACTACGCAAGATGCCAAGAATATTGAAGCGATTTTGACAAAGCAGGGCGGTCAATTCGATGCGGTAACGATCATTTACAATGAAACATCTACCGGAACATTTTACGATCTCAGGAAGGTTTATGCACCGATTAAAAAGGCGGAAGATGCGACGGGAAAAGATATTCTTTTCCTGGTTGATGCAGCAAGCGCTTTCGGAGGCATGCCCATCGATGGGCTTGAGAATGTTGACCTGCTGATCCTGAGCACTGAAAAATGCCTTGCCCTACCGCCCGGAATATCCGTCCTCGTAACCAATGAAAAAGCAGTCAAGCAGGCAACGGAACATGAAAAAATACTAAAACGTCATACAGGTTACACTACCAGTCTGACCCGGATTTATGGTTTCCATCAAAAGAACCAAACTCTGGGCACACCGGCCATACCGCAGATAACCATGTTGCTAAAAACTATCCAGAAAATACACGGTTATGTCTCTTTGGATGGAAGGTATGTTCCGGGCGAGGGATTGGAAAACAGGTACGAACGGTTCAGACAACTTGCGGCGATCACGCGCAAATGGGCTAAGAAATTAAAATTTACAACGCTCGCAACAAGGCCTTCTATATGTTCATCAACGGTTACGGCAATTGTTGTTGATCCCTATGATGGAGATAAGATAGTTGAGCGGCTGATGAAAGTTGATAAAATAGATCTTTCTGGAGGGCATCGAGATTTGAAAGACGCGGCAGGAAATAAGCTGTCGATGCTGAGGATTCCTCATATGGGGAGCATGAAGTCGGCAGACTTAAGAGTGCTTCTGTCGAGAATTTCAAATGCAATAGCTTAATAAGATATTAATTTACGATTACAGGAAACAGCTTGAGTAGTAAAGATATTTAAAGAAAAGACTACAAAACAAAGGGGGTATCATTATGGCACTTATTAGTTGTCCTGAATGCCGACAGGGAGTTTCAGATCAAGCTATGTCTTGTCCAAAATGTGGTTATCCACTGATTAAACCTGAATATAGGACCCATGAGGTTTACACAAGTGGTTTCAGGGATATAGGTAGAAATGAACTCAATGATTTATTGAAGAATGGATGGCGTGTAATTGACGAAGAAAATAATGACGATGACCAAAATTACAGAACAACATATAAGCTACAACGTCCATAATAAAAACATATAAGTGGCTGCCTTAGTAACCAACAAAGATACCAGTAGCATTAAATTTCTCAACCTGGCCGACCCAGTTGAGGAGATGATTTTGATCGTAACCGCCTCCTTCAAGGCCAACAAAAAGATGCGTTCTCCTGTCCGTATTTATCTGGTTATGCTTGTTAACAAGTGCTTGAAGAGCAGGTAGTTCGTTCATGAAAAAAGATAGGTCTATGCTCTCGAAAGGTAATTTTTCAACCGCATAATATGGGTGAAGGTTTATCTCAACAGGGACCGACGGATCAATCGACGACAGCAGTTGTTCAAGTTCCCATCTCATGCCTGCTGCTATTGCTTGTTCATTGCCAGCCCTGCTCTCTCCTTCCTTTAAATACATTTCGGGAAGAAAAACCAGGTTCACGTCAAGTCCAAAACGATAATCTCCTCTTATCTTTCCCCCAGTCGATTGATTATATGGACGAAGGATATCAATAAGCTGATGAATATCACCTGTAGTGTTTTTACCAAATAATACCTTTGCCCGGTCTGAGAAGCTTTCCAAGCCAAATATGAAGTGAATCGGGAAAGTAAGGTCGTAACTGATAAGTAATCTAAGCAACGCATGGGTAATGTAACAACTCCTGGAATTCAGGGAAACGTAGCCGATCCGAGGATCCTTGTTGAATTCCTGAAGAATACGTTGCAAACTTGATTCCGAAAACTCCAGGGGGTTAGTTATATTACCCTGATTGTAAATAAGTGGATGATAAGGCCCTTCTATTAGCCGCATGAATTGCTTATGTAGTTCGAAAAAAAGCTCTATGTTATCTGCCGCAGTAACTTTCTGAGAATGTCCAACATCACAGAAAGTGCAGTTGTGAGGGCAGTCACCAAGTTCATTTCCCAGGTAGTAAATCGGACGTTGCCCACACTGATCTTTACGAAGAGAAAAGGGATTATTCAGCATATTGCAGCCTCAATTGTGAGAATAGCAGTACTGTTTGCGCAATTCAGTTTGTACAACAGACTCTCCAGTCAACACGCGACTTTCAAGAACTTCTACAAATGCCGCTGTTCGACGCATTTTTTCAATCGATTTCACAATAGCGTGTATTGTAATTCCATGATCTGCTGAGTTAGCAAGGAAGTTTCTGTAGTACGAACGCCATAGCGAGCTTTTCGAGAAATAAACAGCTCCGAGGGCGTCAGCTTTTTGGTCAAGAGGGCAGTCGGAAGGGAGATGGATATACTGCAATATCGGGAGGCTTCCCATGACAACTTCTAACAGACATTGAAGTATGAAGGGGTCAAGTTGATCAGGGGCGTCACTTTGGGGAACCGGATGAATGGAAAAGGTGTCAAAATCAGCAAGAGCTATCGTGTGAGAACCTTTTTCGCTTGGAACCAATACCGTATTGCCAAAATTGCTATTCAGTATGCCACGAAAGCCTCCATGCCAATGCATCTTGGCAAGAAGTCGGGCATTGCTTTCTATGCACGGCCATAAGTTGACACCCAACACTCTTACTTCTGAGCCGACAACCGAATCAACTGGATTGAGAGATGGGACGATCTGCGCCTCAATAATGTCTTTGACTTTGCAATTCGGGATTTCAAGATGAGATTCCAGGCGTTCCTCGCTTTGTAACTGTAACAGCATTCCATAGAGTGGCTGTTGCCCTTGACGGCTATAGGAAGTGACCGCCAAGGGGGTTGCTTGCACAGGGATTTCAAATTTTTTCACAAAGCAGTAGCCAAGAATTTCCCTAAGTACCGCTTCGTCAGTCATTGCACCGAAAGGGATTTTGTCGCGAGTGATTTGAAAAGCGCCAAACCGCAGGACATCTAAAGGGAAAGTTTCATCATGTAAAACCGGCCGACAGCCCTTAAGTTGTAACTTTGTCGTAGGGTCAAAGGCTGATCTTGCGCCGCTACGTCGAACAGTTAAGACCGGTGTGGATGTGGTTGCCAACTCCCGTGATCTTGTCAGGCACTTGCAGAAGGGCTCCGGGATCTCTTTCAGCGGTGGAAAAGTAGGCAAGTACTTTTCGATGATACTCCACTCATTGATCTGGATTTTGGCTTGATTTGCTTTCAGGAAATCTAGGACTGAAATGACCTTGCCCTCGCATGGGTAGAGCTCAACTTGTTCAGGTCCAGGGTCCGGCACAGAAGCCAATTTATCATTTGTCACCGAACTTGACGTCATTTCTGAAAACCTTCCTTCCGAAAGATACAAAATTGCCCACCTATTAAAAAATCGGCAGGTACTGCGGATACTTGATTCTTACCCCATGCCGTTCCCCAAGACTGCATTCAAGTGAAGTCAAGGTGAACGGGATCGACCGAAGCGGCTTTATATCATTATGTCATCGGCTCATGAAAGGTCTAATTACGGGAACTTCAATCCCGGCCCCAAGTTGCTCAAGAGTGTGAGCTATCACCTGTTCATCACTTTGCTGTGCAGGATTTGAACTGCCGAAATCAATGATCTCATTGCCAAGAAGGAGATATCTGATCCCCCCCCTTCGGCAGGTGGCTATGGCATCTTTGGGGGTACAGATTATCGGCTCCCGGTCATTGAATGAGGTGTTAAGCAGCATGGGTATTCCGGTCAGATTTTCGAATTCGGTTAATAACTCGTAAAACTTGGGATTCGTTTCCCTATCAACCCTCTGAATCCGGCACGTCCCGTCAACATGTGTAACTGCGGGGATGCGGCCAAGCTTGTCTTCTCGTACCGTTCTCGCTGTAAGCATGAAGGCATCTGATGGGGTGTACTGTTCAGCCTCGAACCAATCATTGGTTCGATCTGTCAGTACGCTTGCCGCCATGGGGCGAAAATATTCGCGGTGTTTTACCTTGTCGTTAAGGGCATAGACAAGGTCAGCACGTCGCGGGTCTGTCAGAATACTTCGGTTGCCGAGAGCACGCGGACCGAACTCCATTCGGCCTTGAAACCATGCGACTATCTCACCTCCTGCAAGAAGCTGCGCAACCGTTTGTGTAAGATTCTTTCCGGTGCTGCCTGCAACAATTGCGTGTTCTTCATCGGCAAGGGCGGCTTTATTGTCTGAATGGGAGAAGGCCGGACCCAGGTAGGCATGGGTCATTACCGGCCCGCGGGAATTCTCCAGAAGATGGTTCCATATGTAGTAGCAGGCACCTAGGGCAGTCCCCGCATCGTTGGCGGCTGGCTGGATATAAACTTCGTCGAATGGGCCGTTTTCGACGAGCGCCCGATTGGCAACGCAGTTCAAAGCTACACCGCCTGCAAGGCAAAGATGACGCAACCCTGTTTCGCTGTGAAGAAAAGAAGCAAAGGCGAGGAAAATTTCCGTTGTGAGTTTCTGTAAAGCAGCAGCCACATCTTCGTGGCGGCCTTCAATGGTGGCCTCAGGTTTCCGATGCAGTCCGAACATTTTCTCGAACTCGTCAAAACGATTGACGCGTAACTGAAGAATTTTGGGGTCGACCGTGAACTTCCCCTGATTGTCGAAGTCAACAAATTGACGAAATGCGCGGTAGTAGCGGTTCGGATTGCCGTAGCCTGCCAAGCCCATGACTTTCCATTGACCATATTCACCGAATCCCAGAAATCGGGACATTTTAGTCCAAAGAAGACCCAATGAACTGGGGTAGTTCAGTTCGTGAAGCGAGGTGATCCGGTTGTTGTCGCCGCGCCCGAACCAGGTGCAGGCCGCCTCGCCGATGCCATCTATGCTTAGCAGGGCTGCTCGTTCATAGGGTGACACGTAGAATGCGCTTGAAGCATGACAAATATGGTGCTCCAGCCAATGAAACCTGTCAGAAATGTCGTTATCGAATGATGTACTCAAAACATTCGGCACGGTTTGGAGAAGGTCGTAGAATAATTGCTCCCCATCCCTGCTTCCTGCCAAACCTGGAGTTACCTCTTCTCCAATGTCAACATTGTGTCGTCTCCGGATTTCAGGGGAGAATGAGTATCCTATGTGCTTGACATCCTTCAGTCCTATGCCAGCAGCTTCCAGGCAGTATCGGATACTCGATTCCGGAATTTCATGGGGGTTTTTCAGATTTGCGGGTTTACCATGACGGACACGGGAAAATCGTTCCTCTTCAACGGCAGCAATGATCTTTCCGTCTTTGATCAGGCAGGCGGACGGCTCGTGATAAGCCGAGTTGATTCCTAAAATATACATGACAGATATTGTCTCCAGAAAAACGTGATTACTGTAACCAGGCTGCGCTTGATGTCGATTTACATGCTATAGAAACCTGTTTCTTCAAACTCTATCTCGGTACCGATTTCGATCATACCAATCAATTTTGCAATGTCATCATTGTTCATGCGGATACATCCCGCAGAAATACTGGTGCCGATACATTGGGGATCGTTGGTCCCATGGATTGCTACGCCGAGCTGAAAAGCAATCTTCGAATCTTGAATTGCAAAGGATTCGAGGAGGTCGTGATACGTAAGATTTCCATAGTCGGTTTCAACCTTGACCTCGGCGAAGGGCATCCCTTCCTCTTGTGAGATATGAACGTAAATGGGCAAGAGATGATTTTCACAGAAGTGGTGCCATTGTTTCAATAGTTCTCCGTTTTCCTTCGCTTTTTCGTATCGCCTGCGATCAAGTTTGTTTGGATAATCAGTTATTATCATGCTGGACCCGTAAACTCCATACCCGGCATCTTCATAAGGATTCCGGGCAGTTGGTGACAAATACCACGGAACAAAATGAGAGTTCATATTCTCCAATATGTTTGATTCACCAGTGTGAAGTTGCGCCACCTTGTATATGCCGACTGGATTTCGATAGTCATTACTCCAAAGTTTTGGAGTCCAGTTGTACCGGGCGGCGGCAATAGGAAATCGACTTATTTCAATAGCGCCATCGAGTACAATCAGCTGGAAATCATGCGGAATTACTCGGACGGTGAGATTCATAGTATAGCCCTGCCAGAAAAGTGTCAATTAGAAATATTATATTCAGTCATTATAAGCAATTATAGTGCCAAATGTCCATAATTTCGTATTGTTGTTTCGTTGCAGACGATTTTTGGCCTAAGTGCCTTCTTGTATTACCTGACTTCCTAATCATGGACTAATCGTTATAGATTATATGGACATATCCATGTCATTTATGTATACTGCCAGTATCTTTTGCGATACCATGGGTTTTGGAAATCTGTGATCTGAATCGGATAAACAAGTCATAAGTATCGGGATTGACAGTTGTTTGACACTTGGCATGTTTTTGGCATTTGTTTTTTTTGCATGGGTGATACTTACCTTTTGCTTCCTTGATTGCTGACCGGAGTATGAGGCGCTGAAGAATGGACAGGATTCGACTTAACTCCATATCAAAACACTTTGCTGGCGGTGTCGTCGCTAATGAAAACATTTCGCTGGAGGCGCGGGCCGGTGAAGTCCATGTTATACTCGGAGAAAATGGCGCCGGCAAAACGACGCTCATGCAGATTCTTGCCGGGTTGCTGCAACCAACATCCGGCCATGTGGAAATTGATGATCAGATTTGCCGGTTATCTACTCCCCAGGATGCAAAACGTAAGGGGATAGGGATGGTGCATCAGCATTTTTCCCTGATCCCCTCTCTCACCGTAGCGGAAAACCTATCCTTGAGCAGTGTGAACAGTGGGTTTTTCCTTAATCAGAAAAAATGGAGCCGCATTCTTTCTCAGAAGGCGGAAGAGTGCGGTCTGGAGATCCGACCGGATGCAATCGTTGATCAGCTTTCTCTTGGCGAGAGACAACGGGTGGAAGTCTTCCGGCTCATTATTGAAGGGGCAAAGGTTCTGATCCTTGACGAACCGACGTCGATACTGTCTCCACAGGATGCCGAGCTTTTGTTCGAACATATCCGGCGCTTTGCTGCTTCCGGCCACATCATCTTCCTCGTAACCCATAAAATTAATCACGTCCGCGCAGTGGGACAACATCTTTCCGTTCTGAGGCGGGGGCGACTGGTACGGCAATGTTCTGCCCAAGATCTTACCGAAGATCAACTCGTCGACCTGATGGTTGGCGCTCATCTAGAAGCCCTTCCGATCGAGAGGCACTCTATCACAACTGATCGGAAGAGCAGGCCAGTTCTTGATATTCGCGGTTTGATTGTTGCTCCTCTCGCCTGTCCCGATGGTCTGCAAAATGCGACCTTCTCTTTGCAACCGGGGGAAGTATTGGGGGTGGCGGGGATCAGCGGCAACGGGCAGGACGAACTGGTTGGCGCTCTCACCGGCAGTGTCCCATACAAGGGATCTATTGAGCGAAAGGAAAACGGTTCACTCCGGATGGGCTATATTCCTGCCGACAGACGAAAAACGGGCTCAGCACTGTCTCTTTCGGTGTCCGAGAACCTTGCTCTGCGCTCTTATCACAAAAAACCGTTCTCCCGTGGCTTTCTTATGCATCCGCGAGAGATGCGTCAAAATGCATTGGCATTGATCGACCGCTACAATATCCGCGTTAACGATTCGGATGTTCCCGCAGGGCTGCTATCGGGAGGGAACCTGCAAAAAGTTGTGGTTGCCAGGGAACTGGAGGGGAACCCCGATGTGGTGATCGCCGTCAATCCGACAGCCGGTCTCGATGTCGCAACCGTGCGGATGGTACATAAAGAGCTTCTTGTCAAAGCCGCAAGTGGAACGGCAATTCTGTATGTATCTGAAGACCTGGACGAACTCTTCCAGGTCAGTGACAGATTGCTCGTGCTCAGAAAAGGGAAAATTGAAGATCTGGTTCGGGTCGCCGACGTGGACAAGAGGAGTGTCGGCCTGCTCATGAGCCGAGGTACGAGTAAAGAAGAAGCTGTGCAATGTCCGCCCGGAATCGTCGGCGCTTCAGCGGTGCCAACCTCGGCCAATCCATCGCTTGGGGAGGGGGAATGAACTATTACCACAGATCTGCTTTGCTCCCTCAAATCATCGGTTTATTGGTTGCGCTGGGTATCGCGGTCGGGTTCTTCACTGTGCTCCTGACTATGGCGGGCTGCAATGCCTATGACACATTGTTGGCCATTTTCAGAGGGGCATTCGGTTCCACGGCGGGAATACGGGAAACCCTCAGCAGGTCTACACCGCTTCTTCTGTGTGCGCTTGCCGTGGCCGTTCCCGCTCGCGCGGGGTTGTTCAATATCGGGGGTGAAGGTCAACTGCATCTCGGGGCCATTGCGGCTACGGCAGTGGCGTTGCAGAGTGGGAGTACCTCGCCGCTTGTCATGATCCCAATGATGATTTTGGCCGCCTGTCTGGCAGGAGCTCTGTGGGGTGCGATACCTGGGGCACTCAAGGCGATATTGAACGTCAACGAGGTTCTGGTGGCACTCATGCTAAACTATGTTGCAGTCATACTGGTCGAGTACCTGGTACATGGGCCATGGAAAGATCCGACCGCCCTCGGTTGGCCATACACCGCTGCATTCCCAGATGCCGCCATTCTTCCCCAATGGAATCACACCAACATCCATCTCGGTCTTGCCATTGCGATTGCTGCTGCAATTGTGCTTTGGTTCATCGTGACACGCACTACCTTCGGCTTTTCGGTCAAGGTGATCGAAGATAACCCTGTCGTGGCACGCTCCGTCGGTATTCCCATCAAATCATGGATTCTCATCACAATGGCATTAGGGGGTGCCATGGCTGCCATCGCAGGTATGGGGGAGGTGTCGGTAATTCAGGGCCGTTTGCGTCCCGGTCTGTCCCCCGGCTATGGCTATATCGGTTTTCTGATATCCTGGATGGCCGGCCATCGTTTCATTGCCATCGTTGCTGCGTCACTGCTGATCGGCGGGCTGTTTGCCGGCAGTGATGCATTACAGTTGACCGCGTCGTTACCTTCCTCAACATTCGACATCATGCTGGGGATATTCTTTATTGCCGTTTTGCTGGCATCTCCTCTGCGCCGTATGCTGGAAGTACGGCGCTTCAAAGGACTGGAAGAATGAGTGAATGGTCAGCCATACTTGTCGCGATCGCTGCGGCAGCCGTGCAAAGGGGGACTCCAATTGCCCTGGCCGCGCTTGGCGAAGGAATCACCGAACGATCCGGAGTAATCAATCTCGGAGTGGAAGGGATGATGCTCGTCGGCGCTTTGGCCGGCTTCGTTGTACAGCTGAAGACCGGAAATCCGCTGTATGCCGTGATCGGCGCAGGAATGGCAGGAGCAACTCTTGCCTGCATTCACGCTGCGCTGGTGCTGCGCTGCGGAGCGAACCAGATTGTGAGCGGTTTTGCGATCACCATACTCGGCACGGGACTGTCAGGGTTCTTCGGGCAGTCCTATGTGGGGGCCAAAATTACGGGAGTGGGCTCAAGCCCGATTCCGGGACTGAGTCACCTGCCTGCCCTGGGGGAAATCTTCTTCAATCAGGACCTGTTCGTGTACCTGGCAGTGATTGTCACTATCTTGGTTTGGTTTCTGTTCAACCGGACACGTCTGGGGCTGAAGATTCGTGCTGTAGGAGAAGACCCGGAATCCGCCTTTGCGCAGGGAGTACCGGTATTGCGGACACGCTTTGTCGCCATCGTTGCCGGTGGATTTCTGGCTGGTATCGGCGGCGCTCACCTTTCAATTGCGACGACCCAGGTCTGGGGTGAAAAGATGACTTCGGGTATTGGGTGGATTGCGGTCGGGCTCGTTATTGTGGCTCGCTGGCAGCCGTTCCCCACATTGCTGATAGCTTGGCTGTTCGGAACAATGTTGGTGCTTCATCCTTACCTGCAGGGTTCGGGAGTAGAAATTTCATCTTATCTTATCGGTATGCTCCCGTATCTGATGGCGGTTGCGGCATTGGTGGCGGTTACGCTCTTTTCCCGTCGGTCCGGGCGTGGTATGCCCACAGCATTGGCTCGGCAGTTGAATCTTCCAGAGTGAAGAGGCTAATAGTGATAACAGTACGAAGGCATCGTTAGTGATTAACAACAAAACTCAGAAAAGGAGGATATAATGCGAAAACTTAGCGTATTCTTAAAAACAGAAGGAGGAAATACTATGCGTTGGTTCAGCAAAATAATGGTATTGATGGCGGTTTTGTGTGCTGTTATGGTGAGCGGTCTTGCCATGGCGGAGACGGGGAAACTGGATGTCGGTTTCGTGACGGTGGGACCGGTCTCCGACTGGGGTTGGAACTACCAGCACAACCAGGGGCGTCTTGGGTTGGAAGCCCGTATGCGGGACAAGGTACAAACATCCATTGTGGAGAATATTCCCGAGAATGCCGATGCTGTCCGCGTTATGCAGCGTATGGCCGATTCCGGGGCAAAATTGATCGTATCCACCTCCTACGGCTATGCAGATTTCGCTAAGAAAGCGGCCGCAACCAATCCTGGAGCGCAGTTTATCCAGGCCCAGGCTCCTGTGTCCGGAACAAATATCGCAACATTCAACGGCGCGATATGGGAAGCCTCCTACGTGGCTGGTGTTGTGGCCGCCAAAGCCGCCAAGGGGGCCACGAAGTTTGGCTTCATCGGTGCTCACCCGATTCCACCCATTAACTGGACGGTCAATGCGTTCATCCTCGGCGCTCAGAGTGTCAATCCGAAAATTACCGTAGATATCGTTTATACCAACAGTTGGTCTAATCCGGCTGCCGAAGCGGAAGCGGTTAAGAGTCTAGGCGCCCGTGGGGTGAAGTTGATTTATGCCCTGGTTGACAGTACACTGGCTGCGGTTCTCGCTGCGGAGCGTGAAGGCATCCTGGTTGTTTCTCATCATGCCGATCTGGCTGATTTTGCGCCGAAGATGTACGTCACCGGTGCGGTCTGGAAGTGGACGAATCTTTATGAGGATGTGGCCAAACAGATCCTGGCCGGCACGTACAAGGCGCAGCCGATTGCAGGAGGTTTGAAGGAAGGGTATGTGGGGCTGGCCTCTTTCGGCCCGTCGGTAGATGGCAGCACACAGGTGTTGGCACGTAAGGTCAAGGATGAGATTGCCTCCGGGAAACGGAATGTATTTTCCGGGCCGATCTATGATAATACCGGGAAACTTCAGGTGCCGAAGGGGAAGACGCTTGATGTTGGGCAGATTGTTTCGATGGGGTGGTTGGCTAAGGGTGTGAAGGGCGCTTCAGCGAAGTAATTATGGATGGAGTTCCTCTTCTGAGAGGGGGAACTCCATCCAGCGCAATCAATGCGAATATCAGGTTTCTATTATGGACGCCAAACTTAACTATATAGTTAAAAAAGCATTTGAAGATATTCGTGCTGGAGTCAAACTCGATGAGCGCCTCATTGCTGAACTGCATGAGAAATCAGCTATGGATCTCTTGCGACTTGAGCGTACATCTGAAGACTTGGACAGGTTGATTAAGCTAGCGAAGTCAGGCACCGAACCTGAACATAAATTAGCTGTTGGTATCCTTGCTTACAGCAAAAATGACCCCCCTGAATTCAAAGAAAAGATAAGTGTATTATTATTTAATCTTTGGGAGTCTAACCGTAAAGAGCATAATGTCAGGATTTGCATCAACCTTATAGTGCGCTTACTCGACTATGATAACCTTTTGGAACAGCATCATATTTATTATGAATACATTGTCGACAACTGGGATATTTTCATTGAGACACAGATTGGCTACATGGGTGAGGGGCGTTCCGATATCGGGAAAGGTGACCCTAAAAAAGTACTGTTAAATGTTGAAAAAAGAATGGGGGATTTCGACAAGTTTCCTTCCACAAAACATTGGGTCTATCTCTGTTCTGCAATGGCCTCCGATGACTATCCTGGAATTATCCGTCTACTTGACAATTATAAGGTAAAGTTAGATTCCGGCTTAGCCAATGCCGATCTTACAAAGAAAGTTATTGAAGACAATCGTGAACGCACTCTTGAAGTACTAAGAAAGATAGATACATTCCCTCCGGAAGAATCATGGCGAGAACATGATGCCTTGATATGGGGACTTGTTCATAAAAAAACCGACCAGAAAGTCAGCTACTTGTGTTCCTCACAATGTTCTGTTCAAAATAATCATTTAAATAATTCCAAATCCTCGTCAAAATTCAATAGAATTTTTTTAAAGTTGCTCCGTGAATTCAATGGAAATAACCCTAATTACACTAATCTGATGCAAGAGAGTATAGCCGAATGGAAGTGGCACGCTGGGTTCGTTTTGGAACTCGCAAAACTGGGTACTGACAATAAATGCCTTCTTAACTACAGAACTAATTCAGATCGATGGGCAAAGAGGTTTTCTTTTCTGTATCTTTTTGCAGAGAGAATATCTCTGCAAAATTTATCAGGCAACTGGAGTTTTGGATCTTTTTCTGATCCGTTATTGATAAATTATCCAATACCCTGTCGGGCTATTACTTCTGAAAATATGGTATTTAACCTTCCCCAAATCATGGATGCAAGCGCTGGTGGAGGTGCAGCAGAGAATTTCACCATAGATCTCGTAAAAAATATGCGGGTGATCCAATGGGAAGTGATGCCAAGAGACCTGTTCGTTGAGTATACAGACAGGGAAATATTCCAAATACCTAAAGTGGAAGCATACACCGGTAGTGTTGGGTTACTGAGAAAAGATGAATTCTCGGATTTAGTCAAAAGTTCGTGGGATGAAGCGGTTAGAGAGAAACGCTTATTGTCTCGGAGCGGTGAAGACAAAGAAACAGATACGTTCAATAATTCTATTAAAAAAGCGGTCAATTATATTGAACAATTACCTGATCAATTCAGATCAGATATTAAGGCAACACCAAAGACTTTCGACGCCAAAACTGTTCACCGATATTCATCTTTCGTAAAGTATATATCTGAATATGTAAATATTCAAAAAAAAGCTGGATCTGAAAGCGGCAATACTGAAACAGAATCACAGTTAATAGTTGCTGCCGATGGTGAACTTACTTTTTTCAGCATCCTCCTTCACTTTCGTAAAGCCGAGCGGGAAGAGCTTAGTGAGTTATTTTTTCGACTTGGCCTATTATGCCCCGTTGATCATAATTTTTGGGTGACAACAGAACGTTTTGAATCTTTCGCGAATTGGTTTTTTAGAATACATACGAAACTTGTGCGGCTACGTGAATCCGTAGGTAATAAAGAAATCGATAGGGAGTTATTTGCTGAATATTTTGTACCTATGTTACCTGTCCGCCATAATGTAGATGTAGCAAGTAATTTAATGTTCCTGGTCAAGCTGTATTCGCTCTTAAGTTCGCAAATTTTGTTTAACGGTATACTCAAAACTTTGGTAACTCAAAAATTCAAATCACCCGAGACTTTTCACGATTGTATTTTCAAGGAGTCTCTCAAAGAACAAGAATTCGGTCATCAGTCAATTGCAAACATCTTTCTTCCAGCAAAATACAATGACTACCTTACGTGGGCTTTATCAAAAAATGGAGAATTGGATAAGACTGGCGCTGACGAATATTTGATAACAACGAGTAGAACTTGCTATTTTCCATTAGAAGAGAGTCTTCGCAGTTATCAACCATATCCGCTAAGCCTCTTGATAATGCCCTTTGATTTTGGTTTTCCTTCGCGTGAAGGGGAAAAATTAGCAAATTTGGCAGCAGGCATTGATGAAGACCTGGCCGTACCCTCTGCAATTTGTTTTGCATCGGTTTATGGGGTTTTGGATTATGATAAAGATGAAATTTATAGACAAGACTGCGGCGCAGATGGAACAACATGTAACGATAAAAACCTGAGCAATCTAAACGGAGAAAGATATTCACCTACAAACGTTACCAAAGAGTGGCTGAATATGTATTGGAGTGTTTTCCAGTCAATATCATCCGCGATTAGTATTCGAGCATATGAAAAAATGTCATTAGAGCTAACGAGTCATTTTATATGGCGAAATGAGCGAGGACGTCAGGGACATGAGTTTAAAAGGGTAATTAACTGCATATATCATTACGCTCCAAAACCTATTTTGGACTTAGTGAGAGGTTATTTTTATGGTGTAGTTCTTGATGCTGAGCTGCTTAGTGTAGAACTTGCTAAGGTGCATGACGACAAGGAAGATTATCGGTTGCCAAGCGACTTTATAAACAATTATGAGGAATCTTTTGATGCTTTTTTAATAAGGCTTTCAAATTATGCTGCTAAAATACGATTGCTTATAAAACTTGGCAAAGACACTAGTAAAGATAGATTTGAAAAATACAAGACATGTCATGGTGAGGCTCAGCTCGCCGCTGATTCTTCTCCTTACGCGTTGAAACTAAATATTGATGAATCTTTATCAAATAAAGTCCTCGTGGCAGGAACTGATGAAAAGTTAACGGAAGAAAGAACAATCTATTCGGCGATGATTACAGCTCTACTCATTAATATCTGCATGAATAGTAATCCTGAATGCGAAGTAGCAGTAACATATGAGAATAACTATCTGATCTTTATAAACGTTCCAGACGAAGAGAATATAGGAAAGTTAGATAGGTTAGCATCCTCCCCCGAAAAGAAGGAAATCAAATTCGGTGGCACAGAATCCAGTCTCGATTCATATCTTGCAAGACTGGAAAACTATGATCCCGAATGGGGTTATAAATCAAAGCTCGAATATAATAAAGAAGAGGGGCTTTTTTATACAAAGATAGCAGCACCAGTACTGGCATTGTGGAAAACAAAAAGGGGGGCAGATGAACTGTAAATTATACCTAATTGAAGATGAGCCGGATAGGCATATGGCAATGCCTGATATTGTTGAAGCAGCAAATAAAAGCAACCTTCCTTTCACTTTTTTAAATAGTATTCAAGATATTGACGTATATAATAAAAAAGAAGTATTAGCGAGCACGGTAGCATTTCTTCAAAGCTCAGAAGATGTGCTCACTGCTATTCATGAAAAATATTCAATCATATTTCTTGATCTAAACATAAAAGATGGGTTTGAGCCTCTGCAGTTTGCAGAAATTGCTAAATGTGCAAACATCGTTGAATCTAAACTGAAGGATCAACTTCCGGCTTCAATTGAGTGGGCGAATGCGCTTGAAAATGCGATTAGGAGCGCGTCTCGTCTTTCATGCTTAGTCGCCGGGGCTAGAATTGTCCTCAACCTTCCATTAATATTTGTAGCCACAAGTTGCGGGCTCAATTTTAGTCTCACATATGGCACACAGACAAAAGTAATTAGATCGTATCCAAATTTTCCAGCGTTTGGTAAAAAACAAACAAGTGCAACCGGTTATGAGGCAGATATAGAGAGCTTGATTGAACAAGTTAAAGAGAGTGCAAAATCTCTTACTGAATTCCATTCCGACCCATATATTGACAAGGCGTTAAAGATGTACAACAGTCAATGGGAAAATGCATCTAGTTGGATACATGCTGAAATACGCAATGGGAAGTACTTGAGTGCTGTCAATAGTTGGCTAACTGATAGTATTTCACAGGATGATCTCCGCGCAATAATCATGCGAGGTGATGACGGTAAGCCATTTAATCATGGAACGGGAGCATTAGATTATGCCTGTCCAGATTCTGTACTCTCTGTAAAAGCTTTAAATACACTGTTGCGCACTCTTAATATTCCTTCACAAGTATCTGAGGCTGATATTTGGTGGGAAATACCTATAGTGCCTGGGCTACCATTTTTTCTTTCTCTGCGAGAATTCTTAAGTGAACTAGAAAGTGGAGGAGCTCCACTATCAATTAATTTCTTAAAATGTGTATACCCAACAAGTGACGCGAATAAAACAGAAAACCCAGATAACTCAAAAAGTCGACTTTATAGCATATCTATGCAGTTAGGCGAAACAAGGAATATAGGGGGTGTCGAAGAAAGGTGTAAACCGTTTCAACTTGGAATTAATTATCATAATACGCAGGGCGTAGCCATTCAACACAGCAACACAACACGGGCACTGATTAATTTAACGTATGCAAGGCTTGCCCCTTTTGTTGCTGGTAGTAATTCTGGTCTTAAAGTTGCAGGGGATTGGTTGGATATTTTTACATCCTCAAAATACAAAACTGACGATGGTAATGCGTGTCCTTGCGTTGGTGTTTGTTTCTATCCTCATGGGTTGCGCATTGTCTGGGCAGGAGAAGGGGTTAAACAATGGGAATAAAGTATTACGACCATGCGCGTAGCACTAGAAATATTGTTTCTCCGATTATTCAGGGCATAGGTGATTGTATACCTGAATCATACGGTGATGACGACACAGCAATAACTAATTTAATAAAAGAAGATTTTGCCATTGTGCATATGCCAGATGATAGATTTAAAAAGCTTGTCGATATGTCAAGCAAGGATAGTGTTCGTCTGCGAGTATCTTCTCAGGGAAGAATTAATGATAGATGTTATCGTACAGACAAGGGGGTTAAATGTCTCTTTTTGCGTATACCCCACAATCACTTGGATCGTAATGACTGGGAAATCGTCATAAAGACTTTAAGTGATTCGCAAACAGTAGATGCAATCATAAAAAACAGAATACCGGACAATCTTCAACTGTATTTTGGTAACGCGCCGACATTCAACATAATAGCATTAGCTATTCTATGCCGGTGGTACATTATCAACTGGGGTAACTCAAAGAGTTTATTGCAGCTAGAAGCTGGCTCTGCTGAACATAAGGAATTTCACAGTGTCGTTAATTTCCTTAACACTGTGTACGCATATGAGTCGGATTGCATATCAGCAAGATTTCCTGAACTCTTTCTTGAAATACCAGAGGCAGTCAGTAAGCCTAATTGGTGGAATATTTTTGACGAAGGGAAAAGTGTGAAATCTATACTTGAAGATGAAATGAACAAATGTGGAATTAAGCATGGTGATTTTGGCAATGTTTTGCAGATGTCTCATTTTATAGATAGCACTTCAGGATCTGCAAATATCCTAGATATAAATCTTGCCCTTGAAGCCTACCGCGAAATAAAGATTCAAGAGGCCCGTCTTTCGTGGTGATGGTTAACTCTTGGCAACAGAGACGGTCTGAGTTCAACCACGAATGGCTCAAGCCGAAATATTTAAACGCAGTGCAGTCATTCATTGAGCGTTTGCGAGCAACCGATTTAGATTCGTTCGGTCGTCTTCAAGAGTTTATCGAAATGGATTTCCCTGCTTGGCGAAAACATTCAGCAGACGCTTGGTGGCTCATTCAGCATTTTGAAGATGAAATGTCGCCTAAGATCTTATTCAACTATCAACCATTAGTTAATTGCGATAATGAAATCAAGGTATGGCTGGCGCCTTTGGAACATGAGTTATGGCTAACGCGGTGTAAAGTTCGGGCGCGTGTGAAGAATGCCGAGGAACTTGTCCGTAAAGTTGATGACGACTTTGCAGACCTCACTGCAAATCTCCCTGCATTCGGACCTAACTACGTTGCCGAATTGAAAGCATTGCTCTCACAATGGCAATTGTTTGGCGAGGACTGTTTTGCATTAAGTAAGTGTCTGAGTGAATTCCCTCACAGGATTGAGGTTCTGTAATGCCTTTGCCGAGAGTTCTCGTCATAGACGACATATACGCCGCTGCAATTGACCGGCGCAATCGCGACCGCGAGAGTTTTTGCTTCCGCACGGGGATAGTTGATGTTACTGGCGATATTTCAGCTGAAGAACTTAAAAAACCTGTTGCAGAGGGTGTCTTTTGCTCCGGACAGATTCTTGAGAATGGCAAAATTGAAAATGATCTAGTCGGCACGCTCGACCTGATCCGTAAAGGGTTTACCCCTGCTTCACGTTGGAGCTTGATCCTTCTGGACTTGCACTTTAAAACCGGGACAGTGCGCGGTGGCGAAGCGGTTGGGCGTGATGAGGACCGGGACCCACGTTCTTATTTTGGCCTGGAGATACTGCGGACGATCCGACGCGAACCGCAACTCAACGACCTCCCTGTGATCATACTCTCTTCTCTCGATCGTGCCGAGGTGGAATCGGTTTTTTCCGGGCTTTCAGCACTCGATTTCTGCGACAAGAGTCTTCTCGACCGTACCAAGATGCAGCTCTTGCTGCACGAAAACGGACTGATTGAGGATGAAGTGATCGTAGGACGTTCTTTGCCACTTCTGAAGTGCCTGCGCGAGGCGCGCAGTCGGGCCGGTCATGGTAATGATAATATTCTGATTGTGGGAGAAAGCGGCACCGGCAAGGAGTTGCTGGCGAACTATATCCACCGCTCATCCAACAGAGAAGGGGCTTATGTTCCGTTCTTTACTCAGGGCGTTCCGGAAACGCTGATTGAGGACCGTCTTTTCGGTCACGAAAAGGGAGCCTTTGCTGGTGCTGCAGCCAGTATGCCGGGCGCGGCAGAATCGGCGGACAAGGGAACTCTCTTCGTCGACGAATTCGGCGACATCTCCTTTTCGGTACAGGCAAAACTGCTGCGTCTGCTCGACATCAATATCCGGGAAGTGCAGCGAATTGGTGCGGCAACCCCTAAAACTCTAGATATCCAGATTGTCATGGCGACCAACCGCCTCGCGGCCCTGCAGGGCGACGAGTTTCGGAGTGATCTCCTCTACCGCGTCAAGTCGGATGATCCCATCGTGCTGCCGCCGTTGCGTGAGAGGCGGGAAGATATCCCTCAGTTGGTCGAATTCTTTCTGCGGAGGTTCGAGGCCCGTTTCGGAACGGAAAAGCGTACTGTCCCCGAGGAGACAATGAATCTTCTTCTTGCCCATGACTGGCCGGGAAATATTCGCGATCTTGAACGGGTCATCGAGCATGCGGTGCTCAACCATAAGGGACTCCGCCTGCTTCTGCCGCAACACCTGAAACTGGGCAAGGCCATACCTCCCATCCCGAAGCAAGCTTTGCCGGAGCAGCTGACATCTCAACCGACAACACCAGATGCTGCTGAAGGTACCAAAGCTGATGATTTGCAAGGACTGCTTCGGGTCTTAAAGGCGTTTCCCTATGAGCAGTTGAAACCTGCTGACGTTGTTGGCAGTTATGGTCCTGCGCGGGAGGCCATGGCCCGGTGTCTGGCGGGGTTACTGCGCCGGGCATTGGTTCTCACCAGCAGGCCGACACCGGAAAAGCCATCAGGGGAAATTTATTACACGCCTGCGATCCACCTTCTAGTAGGGGTCCCGGAGCAGGAAAAGAAGAAATGGTCGTCACCGAAATGCGCTGACCTGGTACGGCAGATCATCAGTGCAACGGATGATCTGAAGGATGAATTTCTCTCGGACGAAGTGCTGCGGGCCGCTTACGAAGCGGCATCTCGCCTGCGCCAACGAAAATGACACTACACCTTTTGCCATGGTACAACCGTCCCGGTCATCGCATCGAACAGGAGACTGCCTCATGTCACGTTATCTGATCCTCGCCCAATCTGAAGTCACCGGTAAGGCCCTTGGCAAGTGGCTGGAGTTGCTGGGTGAACCCGCTCTCATTGAGAAAGATGACCGTTTGATTGTGGCGAAGGATGTCGCGGCGCTGGATGGGATCAGGGCGGTGGAGTTCTATGAAACCATGACAGCGAGGTTCGAGGATCAGCTGGCAAGCGCTCATTCCGGCAATCTGGTCGTAATCGTCGACACCGTGCGACCGGAACACTTGAACCCGTTGGCCGAAGGGGGATGGGACCATCTGCTGGCCATGCTCATCCTCTCATTTCCGGAAATCCAATGGTTCTTTGGCATGATCTCCGGGAATTCAAACACGGCATTATCCTCCGATGAGACTGGAAATATTCTTTACACCAGACAGAAGAGTCTCAGAGAATTCTGGCAGAAGCAGGTCGAACCATACCATTCTCTCCTTGCGTTGGTAACGGCGCCGAGCCGTGATTCCCTCTTTGATCCCACCGGGCTGCGAAATTTTGTTCGTAGTAAAGCTAATGAAAAGTTCCTGACTTCTTACCTGGAAGAGGCCGCAAGCGCTCACAAGCCGATCGGCGAAGCTGACCTTGTGGCAAAGGAAAAGACTCTTCTGCCGGTGCGCGGGCAGAAGGCGGCAGCTATCGACGAAGAGCTGAACTATGCCCATTTTCATGCCTTTACAGCTTATCGTTTTGGCTACCGTGCCGATGCCGTCCGATCCTGGGCGCTGATGGCTAGCCTATTCAATTGCTATTGTTATTCCGGTAAAGATGAGAAGTGCAATTATGTCAGTAGCTGTACAACCAATCATAATCACGGTTTCCATCTGTTGCTGGAAGATGTAAATCTAAACTTTCCTGACAAGCCTGGGCGAATCCATCTCTCAAAATTTGAAGAAGAGAGGGCTAAGCACTGTAACCTCTTGAGCAACAATCCCAAACTTGAAACATCCCGATTCCGCGTCATCGTTACTAGTGGTCATTCCGGTGCCGACAAGGATAAGATTGATGACAACCTTGCCTTTGTAGAGAGATATAAAACAAAAGATAGGTGCAAGCTTGTTTTTAAACCAGTTGGAGGGATGTTCGATCTTTGGTCTAAGGCAGGACTTGGCCATTTCGAATCGAGGTCAAGTAGTTTTGCATTCTTCTGCCGCCCTGGTCGGAAGAGGGGTGGTGAAAAGCTCGCAACCCTTCCTGGACGGGCGCCAGGCTTTCATTGGCCGCCGGAAGTCGGGAAAGAGGCTGAAGACGCCGGCGGTCATAGCGCACCTGGGAAATTGATGCTGATCGCACAGCATCTGGTGCGTCGTGCCGATTGCCTGAAGGATTCTGCCAACACAGTGGAAGAAAGCATCCGAGGAGCGGTACTCGCAACCGATGCCCTGGAGTTGTTGAGGTATCAGACCCCGACCCTTGCCCTGCAGGCTTTGTGTCTTAAGCATGAGTTTGAGGTTATCGCGGAGGTCGCATTCCTCGGAGTCAGCAATCAATTCGCCCTGAAACCACGTCTCGACGAACTTGAACGGGAAGTGGAGGCTGCGTCCCGCTTCTTTGAAGGAAATCGCCGTAAGGAAGCCGAGTTGGACACTCGGGTTAGCATTGCTAATCGTCTGATGCTGATATTTCGGGAAGCTGGCCAATTCGATGAAGAGATGGATTGTCTGATATATATCCGTAAGTGGCATAGGGAGTTGCTTATTGAGCAGGCCGATAGTCGGTGTAAAAAAATCGCTCAGCATCTCATGCGCTATCCAGAATGGCTTCTGGAGTCACCTGTAAATTTTAGTAAGGCAATTTTCGGTTGGTTGTTTATGTTCTGGATTGTTTTTCGTGTCGCGTCTTTTATCCCTGAATGTAGTTTACTATTGTATTTAGACAAACTTATCGATGCAAATAGCGTATCTAAAGCTTGGAATCTTTTTATTTCCAACAACCCTCCGGATGGCGATTACAATATTCCATTATTAACTATAAATGCTTTTGCGACTGCTTTGGGAATTTTTCATTTAGGTGTATTTATTTCGTATTTATATTCTGCTGTTACAAGGAAGTAAGGAGTAAGATCTGCGATATGAGGAGGTTGTTCTGTATTATCTCAGACGGAAATGGATCTTCATGCTAATGCAAATAATGCAAGGCGTTTGCGTGTCCCTTGCAATTTCTTCATTATTTGTCATCATCGTTCCCGCAGCGTATACGGAAGAGATTGTCCCTCAGTTCATTGTTGACAAGCAGGCCTGCCCTTTTGAGTGCTGTCGTTTCGGAAAATGGACTGCCCGATCGGCAGTAGTTCTCTATAAAGCTCCAAATGCAAGTGCCCTTGGCCGAAAAACCAGGAAGGGCGAAGTGGTAACAGCGCTGACCGGTGAGGCGCATTCAAAGCCTTTGCAGGCAAAGGTCACGCGTACCTGGAAAAGTGATGAGGACCAGGGTATTCACGTTGGAGATACCGTGTACATCCTGCACGGTATCGGAGAAGGTGCAGTTGCGTTGTGGCAGAGCGGTCAGATTAAGAAAAGCTCGATAGATTTTGCATACGAGTTGTTTGACAAGACTATCCACGGATTCCCTGGTTTTGTGTGGTGGGTCAAAGTCCGCCTTCAGGATGGCACAGAGGCATGGATTAAGAACCCGGGGATGGCATTTGATGGAATGGATGGCTGCGGCTGATAGCTACCACGCTACATCATAACTGACGCTTCTTCCTTTGCCGGGATTGCGTTTGATAACGCCGACATCAAGTAAATATTGTAATTCGCGTGTTGCCGTGGCCCGGCTGACTTTGGCCATTGAAGCATATTTCCGATTCGTCAACCCGCCTATAAACTCTCCTTTACCCACATCCAGCAGTTTATTGATCACCTTTTGCTGACGAGCACTGAGCTGAGTCTGAGAATGGCGGTACCAGAAAGCCGCCTTATCGAGGACAGCCGCCATCACTTTCTCCGAGGTCTCAATCCCCCGCGCATAACACCCGAGGAACCAGAGCAGCCAGGCCGTTATGTCAACGTCTCCCTTCGACGTTTTCTCCAGGACGGTATAATATGACTCTCTTTCAGTGTTGATTTGCGATGAGAGGCTGTAATAGCGCTGCGCTTGACGATCGTCCTGCGCAAGCGCCATATCGGTCAGCGCCCTGGCAATGCGTCCGTTGCCGTCCTCGAAAGGGTGTATCGCGACAAACCAATAATGAGCTACAGCCGCCCGAATAATGCCGTCCATGCCTTCCTGGCTATCACGCCACCACTGAAAAAATAACTTCATTTCCGCTTCGACCCGATCATAAGGCAAAGCCTCATAGTGAATGGTCTCGCGTCCTATCTTTCCGGAAACCACCCGCATAGGTTCCGGGCCGCGCCATGAGCCAACCCTGATTTTATGCAGACCTGAATATCCGGTGGGAAACAGCGCGGCATGCCATCCAAAGAGTCTCTTTTTTGTAAGCGACTTTGAGTGGTTTTGGGAAGCGTCCAGGAGAATCTCGATCAGTCCGTCCGTATGATGATCTATGGGCAGGCCTGCTGAAGGCAACCCGAGCTTGCGGGCAATGGAAGACCGAACAGACGCGGGATTCAGCTTCTCTCCTTCGATTGCGGAAGTTGTCATAGCTTCCTCGAAGAGAATATCCGTGTGGGCCTGTTGTTCGTAGGGAAGGCCGAGGGAGGATATTTTGGTCAAAAGCATCCCCTGTTTCCGGCGACATGCTCCCAACTGGTTCAGAAGTCGGGAATTGTCCCAGAAGAATTGGGGCCACTTACGGGCTTGCCAGATGTAATGAGTCATTTTCATCCTATAATTGCCTCACAATATGAGCCGATTATAACAAATAATCGACTCAAAAGTCATCAAATTTCTCCAGCAACCATCATTTCCTTTCAACAAATCACAGGATTGCTTCGTCTTCTTAGTTGATAGTCAGTTGATTGGAGATAAATATCTATAACATCCTATCAACATTCTTTGATTTTCTCGCGTCTTTATAGGTGAAAGGAGTTTCTATGAAAGACAGCTGGTTTGTGTTTTGGTACGGAATTGTTGTTGAGATTTATATGGGCTTTCGCTTCGCACTTACCTGTCCCGAGAAATATCCGCAATTCAATGTGTTATGCCAAATCAGAAATACGATGATTGGCTTGAAGAAAAGCTACCCCGACTTCTTTTTCTTTATGGAAAAATATCATAACGTTTTGTTATATGGCGGAGTAATAGGCCTGGTAATCATAATCATGTTCTGTCCGCAGGCGATTAAACAGACTAATAACAAGGAGGAGTGATGAAACAAGCCACGGTCGAAAAAATAGTTCCTGAACAGGAACAATGGAGAAAACTCGTTCAGCCGGCAAGTCCTGAACAGCCATTGATCCGTGTGTACAAGAACATAGAGAAAGAGTGTTTTGAGGCAGTATTCGCTTTGGAGCTTTCTGGTATCGGCAAGCGCATGATAATACGCGAGGATTGGAAAAAAGAAAGTGAACAGCGGGAGAAAATCCAGGATCGACATAAGAAACTCCTTATGTCCGCCCTATCGGCTCAACAGTCGCTTGACTTCGTATACTCCGGAGGAAGGTCCAATCTTGGTAAAACCTATTTTAAATGGATTATCAAGGGGCGCGCGGAAGGAGCGAGTGCGGACGACGCTGCTATATCGGTGCAACGGCTCTGGCAGAACATGAATGTCATCGTGGGATCGCTGAAGCATGAATTCACCTTTGCACCGGTGGTGGATGAACAAGTTTTGCGCGAAGAAGAGGCATGTCACGGATACGCAGGAGTCATCAAGCGTATTGGTGTTGCAGTCAACGCAAACACCTATGTTCCTATGGGCTTTCAGAGACAACCGAGCATCAAGAGAAGCGCCGGGAGTGTGTTCGTAGTTCCTGAAAAAGGAGCTTCAGTGTCAACCTCCTTCGATTCTTTGGCTCTCGGGGCCTCGGGGTGCGCATCAGAAGTAAAGCTCACGCTTTCAATCAGCAAGGTGAAGCTCTCTAAAGAGGATTTGTGCACTGTCGGGAGTGCGTTGAGCTGGCTCAGAAACGGCGAAGCGAAGCAAATCAGTTTACAACAGGGGATAAAGGAAGGTTCTAATGACAAAGTTATCCTGGAAAGTCTGGATAACAGTCTAGAGCTATGGCTGGGAAACCCCGTCGGCTATCGGGTGCGTTGCACTGCCTTCTCAAAGGAACCTATCCCATTGTCCTTTCTGCAATTGGTAGGCAGCGAGATATTCTCAGGCCCTTTTACGGCTGAAGTTGTGAAATCCGATGTTAGAGCTAATGATCTATTAATTAACAATAGTAAGGGCAATCTCGATCAAGCTCTTGATCTTCAGGATTGTGTAAACAATTTAACCTTGCTTCCGCCCCTCTTCCCGCAGATCGAAACCCTTCACAAATGCAACGTGAAGCGGTCGTTTGCGCATGCGGCGGACGATCTGCAGCAAGACGGTATTCTGCTGGGAAAGATCGGCGACAAGGCAGCAGACAAGTCCGTCCGATTCTCAAAAATGGACAGGAGTCGGCATGCGTATGTTATCGGCGCAACAGGGACAGGAAAATCCACATTGCTATACAACATGATAAAGCAGGACATAGAGAACGGGGAAGGGGTCTGTCTTATTGATCCGCACGGAGACTTGTTTGAGCAGGTCCTGCGGGCAGTTCCAAGAAGCAGGGCAGAGGACGTGGTTATTGTTGATCCCAGCGACTTTGAACGGTCAGTGAGTATCAACTTCCTGGAGACCGGCGATATTAACAAGAGCGTTCAAATGAATTTCGTGGTGAACGAAATGATCAAGATCTTCGATCGTTTGTACGATCTGAAACAGACGGGTGGTCCCATCTTTGAACAATACATGCGTAACTCCATGCTGCTTCTTATGGACAATGAGTATGTCGAAGGAACACTCACTGATATACCGCTCCTGTTCGAGGACAGCGAGTTTCGTTCTTTTCTTAAGAAGGGCTGTAAGAACCCTATGGTTGAGAGCTTCTGGACTAATCAGGCTGAAGAGGCAGGCGGCGACGCTTCGCTCAGGAATATTGCGCCTTACATCACCTGCAAGCTGAACCAATTTACCCACAACGCGCTGCTGAGGCCCATTATCGGCCAGCCGAAAAGCTCGATTAACTTCCGGGAGATCATGGACAGCGGAAAGATCCTGCTCGTAAATCTGAGTAAAGGTATGCTGGGTGAACTTGACGCTCAGTTATTGGGAATGCTTCTGATCGGAAAACTCTTTTCATCAGCAATGGGCCGTGTATCCATGCCGACTGATAAGCGGCGGACGATGTATCTCTATATAGACGAGTTTCAGAATTTTACCACCGACAGCATTGCGTTCCTGCTATCCGAAGCACGGAAATTCGGCCTCGCGCTTACGCTTGCAAACCAGAACCTTACCCAGCTTAGATCTAGCAACGGGCACAACAGCCTTCTCGATTCAGTACTGGGCAACGTGGGAAGTACGTTCATGATGAGGCTTGGGATTTTGGACGCTGACGTGATGCAGGTTTATACAAAACCGGATCTGGATGCGCAGGACCTGCAAAGCCAACCGGATTTTCACGTGGCGGCTCGAATGTTGAACCGTAACGCTCCTGGCAAACCCTTTGTGTTCAATACCATGCCTGCACAGGTCACGGGCAGTGCGGACCTGTCAAGCAAAATAAAAATTCTTTCCCGGCTCAAGTTTGCGCAAGACACAAAGATCGTGGAATCCGAGATCAGGAGGAGAAGGACGGCGTATAAGAAGGAGAAAAAACATCAATCTGAAGCTGAATAAATCAATCATACCTGCTATAGCTTGTTCCTGGGAGGGCCATGCATATATATAATTCGACTGATTGCGAATACGAAGAACAGTTTCGAGGGATGGTCATGAAGGCTTTCGCTGATAACATAAAAAGATTAAGACTGAAGAAACGACTGACGCAGGAACAGGTTGCTGAGTCAGCGGGCATTAATCCGAAATATCTGGGCGAGATTGAGCGGGGCCTGAAAAGCCCCACTGCGGTGGTTGTGCACAAACTATCGAATGCTCTCGCGGTGCCGATCTGTTCCATCCTTTCCTCGGAGGGGTGTCCCTATGGAAAGGGAGCTATGCCGCGAAAGGTCATAAAGCTGATGTCCGGGCAGCAGGAACAGGATGTGCAAAAGGCGGTGAAAATCCTAGAGATATTGTTTGAGTAATAAGACCAGAATGCGATTTGGTGATTCACCAATGAAAGGAGGCAGTCGCAGAGAAACATGAAGAAGTTCTTAGCAGCACCCATCACCATATTTGAAAGGAGATCCGCACATGAAGAGCCGATTAATTTCCGCTATAGTTATTGCCCTGTTATTTACCGTTCTATCAATCATGACTGGCTGTGCCTCGTTTATGGAGTATGGAAAGCTCGAAAAAAGCGCCCGTGAGAACTATGAGGCCAAAAATTATGACGCGGCGGTATTTACCGTTGTTAAATCGCTCCAGCTGAAACCGGAGTATGAGGATGCACAAGCGTTAATCAAGGAAGCCTTCCCGAAGGCAGTCAGCGCGCACGAAGCCAAAAATCAGGAACTGAATGCCGCTGTCGCGAAGTTCAAATGGGATGATATCGTTCAAGAGTATACGGCACTAACAGCAATCAATCAGGCAATAAAAAGCTTGCCGCCATTGATGCAGAGTAAGACAAAGGACACGATCAAGTTCGAGCTGAAAGACTACTCCGAGATGCTCAGCAAGGCGAAGACGAACTCGGCGGAAGCCCATTATCAAGAGGGTCTGCGCCTCAGCCGGAATGACGAAGTGGATATCCAGAAGCAGGCTGCGAAGGAGTTTAAGACAGCGGGGCAAATAGTCCCTGGTTATAAGGATGCTCAGGACTTTTATGACAAATGCCATAAGGCGGGAATAAAACGAATCGCCATAATTCCATTTGAAGATAAAACCGGCAAAGGTGGCAAATACGGCGCAGTAGCGGAAACCGTCCTGGACCAGATCGTGAGTGAGGTGATGAACGACCAGAGCGCAATGGAGTTCTTGGAAGTCATTTCACGAGATCAAATGGAACAGGTCATGCGCGAACAAAAGCTCGGTATGACCGGTCAGCTCGACGAGCAGACGGCTGTCCAGGTAGGAAAGCTACTCGGTGTTCACGAGATTCTGACAGGGAAAATCACCACCATCGCATATTCGCCTGAAAGGACGACGCAAAAGAACGTCCGCGATCACGAGCGAGTCGTGGTCAGCGAGGAAAAATATATTGACAACAAAGGAAAAGAGCAGTCCCGGGACATTTACGGTGACGTATATGCAAACGTAGTGATTCATTCGCGCACGTCAGGAGCCTCCATAGCGGGGTCTTACAAATTAATCGAAGTTAAAACCGCCAAGCTTAAGAAAAGCGACTCATTTACCGGGAAAGAGGAGTTCAGTCACGACTGGGCGGAATTCAGCGGCGATAAAAGAGCCCTGAGTGGAAACAGCACTACCCTCGCTCAGCGGAGCGAAATGGTGGCGCCTTCGGAAGAAGAACTGGTCAGCAAGTCGGTCGGCAACCTGTCACACACGCTTGCAGGAGCATTGAAAACCTATACACGATAGCGCGTTGAATAATATTAATTGCACAGTATTCGTTATCCTGCTATCAGGCGAAGGCCTGATCGCAGGATTTCTATTTATTGAACAATATTGTCAGCGTTATTTGCAGCCCACAGCTCAACATTTCATTATTTTCCTTCGTCTTACTGGTAGATGGATAGCAGACTTTTGTAAAGCCTGTTAAAAAACGCAAATCAAAGGAGAAAAGATGCTATTAAAACAGATCGTACATGTATTCGCCCCTAGAAATATCTGGAGGTTCTTTATGACGCTATTTGATTGGAGGTCGATGCTCAGAAAAGTCACCGGTCGTCCGCTGGTAGATGCAGTATTTATCTCCAACATGCGGGATGCTACAGATCGTCAGCGCTTCAGAGGTTCAAGCAGTCCGACAGTCAGGCATTTTGCAGGACCAAGATATGTATTAGGAAATATTACCGGACGGTTGAGGCTTATTGACAGTATCACCGAGGATCTGCTGTCCAGCCATGGACGTAAAATGGCAAAAGAGCAGTTCATCTCCGCTGTTCAGTGGGCGGAGAATAATGGCGCCAAGGTAGTTCTCCTGGCTGCCGCGACCAAGAGACTGTTCGGTGAAGACGGCAAGACACTCAAAGCACTATTTCCGAACATAATCTTTACCATCGGTGACAACGGGACAACCTCTCTTCTGCTTCAGGAAATAGTACTTGCGCTTAATAAGGCTGGATTAAATCCTGTCATCTCGCGGATCGGTGTACTCGGTCCATACGGCATACTTGGTAAACGAGTGACCGAAGCTCTGGTGGAAAATGGCTATCATGTTGTGGGCGCTGGTCCGAATGCTGCTGCATTGAAGGAACTGAAAAAGGAATTCAATATCGAAACCTGCACAACCTTCCAGGATATGGGTAAGGTCGATGTAGTGATCTGCTGTACACATAGCGACAAGATTCGGCTGACTGCAGAGCATATTGGTACGATAAGGCACCGCGGAAAAAAGCTGCTTGTTATTGATGTTGCGGAACCATCCAATTTCACAAAGGCGGAGTATGATAAGTGCAAGGCAATGGTTGTTCGCCAGGATGCGGGTAATGCCTACAACCCTGGGCTAAAATATGTGCTCGGCGCTCTGTCCTACCGTATGCTCAGGCTCACGCGGGGAGTGACATTCGGCTGCTTTGCCGAGACAATGGCACTTAGTGCTGCGCTGAAGCGGGGGGAGAATGTCAAGGATGTGGACTGGTTCAGCGTCAATAAGGACAATATGCAGAAAATAGAATTGTACTTTAAACAAGAGGCGTTTACTACGCCGTCTCCCCGCTGTTTTGGAAAGAAGGTCAAGTCGTTCAATCTGAATCTTGCAGAAGATCGTGTCCCGCATCAGGTTGTTGATAAATTCGATCGCGCAGAAGCTTCTGTGGCGACTGAATAGGGGTCATAATAGCTGTTATTTACTGATGTGCACGATTATTATATACTATCATCGTGCGGACAATCAGTCCGGAAAGGGATTATTTATGGAAGAGTATGCGGAAGATGTTTTAGAAAAGGCTGAAGTCGTCGCTCGCGAAATGATTGCAAATGGGAAGTCGCTCGATGAGTTCCAGTTTGGTCATAGTGCAGGGTCATTATGGATTGCGTCGGATCGCAGTAAGGTCGTAGTTGACCATATCATGGTTGTAGAGGGAAAGGAATTCTATCTTGGACTTTTTATGAAATGATGGGAATTCAGGACATGGGCAGGGGCGGTCGCACGGCTTTGTTGTGAACGAATAAATATGAGGAGCATAAATGGGACGACTGATCGCGATCGGTGACATCCATGGAAGAATGAGAATGCTTGAAGGGCTTATCAAACAAATCGAGCCGCTGGAAAACGATCGATTAGTCTTTCTTGGGGACTACATCGACCGGGGACCGGATAGTTTTGAAGTTGTGGAGTACATCATCGCATTAAAGCAGAAATACGAGAAAACGATAACTCTCCGGGGTAATCACGAGGATTTTGTCTTGTCATTCTTTATGGGAAACCAGGCAGACAGGCACTTATGGCTCAAGCAGAATGGCGGCGAACAGACAATGATGAGTTACAGAGCAAACGGTGAGTTTCTCAAAGTCCATAGGGATTTCTATGAATCACTTAGCATCTCGTGGGAAACAGACGAGTACTTCTTTTGTCACGCCGGTGCCCGGCCTGGGATTCCTTTAGATAAGCAAAAAGCAAGCGATTTGCTCGGCATCAGGGAGCCATTTCTCTCGTCAGGAGCGAATTTCGGAAAAATCGTAGTTCACGGACATACGATCGTACATGAGCCGACAATACTCAATAATCACATAAATGTGGACACCGGCGCAGGTGAATTCGGGCCGCTTACGGCGATAGAGTTACCGTCAAAAAGAATTTACCAGCAGATATAATGAACCCTCGCCCCATGCAGGAGAGGGCTGGGTGAGGGCCAAGAGCTATGACTTTGAAAATAATGCATGGAAGTGTTCTTGATGCAAAGGCTAATGCCATCATTTTCACGATAGATGGCGCAGCAAAAGGCATGGAGGGTGCGGTAGCGAGGCAGTTTGCCAGGCGATGGCCTGAGGTCTGGGCGGAGATAGAGAGCGAAATTCGCTATCCCGTACCTTTGGGAAATGTATTTGAACATGAGCCAATTGCCGAATGTTCATTTCGTGTCGCCATTCTTGCCGCAACGTTGCATCATAAGGACGACCTGAACGAGCAGTCGAAGAAGGGCGTTGTCAAATCAGCTCTCGAAGCAGCCATCGAAACAGGAGCGGTCCATGGTGTCACCGCTATTGCTTCTACGGTCATGAAAGGTGGCTGGAGGCTGAAGGAAGAGGCTGCGTTTCTGGCCATGTCAGAGGCATGCGAAACAGCATTTCAGATACATCCAAATATCAATGTTCTCGTATATGTGCCGGATGATCTATTGTTCGATAGGATACAAGGGCTTGCGTATAGTCTCGGATGGCGATTATAGGAATTCTTTTTATAGAAGTAATATCCAAATTATATAGGTGGTCATGAAAAACATTTCTCACTTAATATTACGACTGATCCAGAGCGGTTATCTCTGTCCGGAGTCTGGGTCAGCCTTACGGTCTATCTTTGCAAAAATGTCCCTCGGATGGGATGTTGCTGGAGAAGACGTTGATAAACTGATTTCGGAAATAAGCCGGGCAGACACAGCGAACTTTATCTTGAAGGATGACGATCTTCGCGGGAAGTTTCTGGAGCTTGCTCCTGATTTTGCGGCAAGCTTAACTCTTGAGCAGGTAAGGCTCAATCGAAAGGACTACTACCAGCAGTCGCAGAAAGTGTTTTACCTGTATATGAAACTGTGTGAACGATACCATTTTGAACGAGCTTTCTGTTAGGGGGCATGATGGCCAGAAATATTGAAATAAAAGCACGAGTTAAAGATGTTAAGGTTGTGCGAAAACTTATCGAACAAATCGCAGGAAAAGTTGTTGCCACTCTCAAACAGGTAGACACATACTTCGCCGTTCAGCATGGAAGGCTCAAACTGCGGACAATAAATGATCACACGTCCGAGCTTATTTACTACGTCAGAAGTGACGATTCTTCTGATCCAAGACGATCTGACTATAAAAGAGTAAAGGTGTCGGACAAAGACGGTTTCAAAAATGCGCTGGCCACGGCAATAGGTCTTCGTGGAGTTGTAAAAAAGAAGCGGACGCTTTATAAGATCGGCACAACCAGAGTACATCTTGATGAAGTGGATGATCTGGGTACATTTTTAGAGCTGGAGATCCCAATAACGGCAAGAACAGACGAAGATAAAGCAAGAGAACGAGCGAAAAAGCTTATGGATGATCTGGGAGTACGGAAAGAGGATCTCTTGAGCTTATCGTATATTGATATCTTGCTTGCCATGTCGCATACCAGCTTTCGTGGAGATGGTGCGCGGATGATTCCGTATTACGATGAACTAATGACATTAAGACTCCCAACAGATAAGTATGCACTTTTTGGAAGTGCGCTGTTGGCTCTCTACAGAATCCGACCAGCATCGGATCTTGATGTCATTGTAAAGCAAGACCTTTGGGGCCAACTTGAGCGAAAATATTCGAACTGTATAAAACAGGCTCCGCTTCGCATCCAAATCGGCAACATTGAAATATACAAGGATTGGATGACCCTTACTGACGACGTTGAGGAGATGATCGACACGGCGGATATGATAGAGAATGTGCCATTTGTGAAATTCGAGTATGTTGTCAAATGGAAGCGCTTGATGGGAAGACAGAAAGACCTGAGCGACATCAGATTGATCGAAACATTTATGAAAAGAAGTTAAATTGCTTTTAATAAGATTGCTGGATTTGAAAAACGTATGTTCCGACCTAAGGATATTTAGGACATCGCCATAATCAAAGAATACATAAAGAGTAACAACATCCGACGAGGAAGGTTGATTGACAATGACCGTGCTCACTTCAGACTATTACTTCAAACGGGCGAAAAAATACCGCAAGTGTGGACTGCATGACAGTGCTTTGCGGGACTATACCACTACAATAAAAATTGACCCAAGTCATGTGAAAGCCTATTACAATCGAGGGAATATATATTATGAACGGAAGAATTATGGAAAGGCTATTGATGACTATTCGAGGGCAATTGAAATAGCTCCTGAATTACCAGACGCATACTGCAATAGAGGATTATGCCACGACGATTTAAATGCTTATTCTGCAGCGATCGAAGATCTTAATGCAGCAATTGCCAGAGCAGGCGCAGATGCACAATACTATTACAATCGAGGTATTATTTGGTATCATCTTCAGGAATATGATAAGTCAATTGTAGATTACACTTTTGCAATATCAATACAATCGGATGACCCTTTGGCATTGTACAATCGGGGAATGGCACATAAACAGTTGAGAAAGTATGAGCTCGCCATCAAAGACTTTTCGGACGCGATACTGTTAAAGCCAGATTATAGCTTTGCCTTCTTTAACCGTGCTGATATCTGGTCAAGGTTGAATTTATATGGTGAGGCCAAAAATGATTATGAATCTGGTCTGGGATATTCAGACGATGATTCGGCGCGCGATGAGATAAGTCTGTGTATCACAAAGATAGATCAATATCGGAGGGACGCGCATAAATATACAAAGCGGATTCAGTTAAACCCTGCGAGTATGGATAACTATTTTGGCCGGGCGCTCTGTTGCTACTATCAGGGACAATATGAGCAAGCCTGCAAGGACTTCGAACATCTGGCTAACAAATATCCAGAAGATGACTTCTATAGAAGGTACTTTGATGATTGTATGAAAATGAATAAATCAGTAGTAATGGGGGAACTAAAAGGGGGCGCTACTTCTGTGAAATTGCCGCGTGAGCTGTCATGACCAGGTGGTATAGAAGTGACGTAAGCCGCGAATGAATATCCTGAAATGAAGCGAGACGTCCACCGGTCGCTTCATCCATGTATAGCTTGCGGTTTATCTCGATCATAATGCTCATGACCCTTTTGTCATGCTGGAAATGCAAAGACGGCACCAGCGTACCCTGAAAAGGATCGTTTCTTGAAACGCTGAGACCAGCCGCGTTAAAAATAGTCAGAGCATGATCGTAAAGCCATTCGGGGGTGTGGTATGGATCAGTGCCAAGGCAGATGTCTGGCCGCGCAAGCTCCGAGAGCTTTTCATAAGGAAATGGTATCGATGGGAAGCTGTGACAATCGATTATCAAGCAGGAGCCCCAGTCGATCAGAGCGGACTCAACCGCCAGCGTTAAAGCCTTGTGGTGTGGTGCGTAGAACTCATTAATCAACGACTGACGGGAGGCGGAGGAAATCGGATTCCGAAGCAAGGCACCATCGGTGGTCTTTGTGTAGATCAGCCCCATGCCATGTGCTGCCATTGGTTCTTGGTTATCGTCGGGAAATCTCTCGGGATCCACTACCAGGCGGCTCACCGGAAAGACGACACGGGCGACACTATCAGAGCTGTAATCAAACAACTCCTCAGTATAGCGATCGGTCAGCCTCTGCAATTCTTGTAAAAGTTCTTCATCGGTAAGCAGTAGCGTTGGTCGCACGTGCGCAGGGATGGCCAGTGAGGCGTGAGGAATGTGGAGTATGCTGAAGGGTTTCTTCATTGTGGTAATCACTCATTGCGTCGCCGTGCGATGGGCTGGAAAGAAGTATACAGTTCCATCGTTAAGCTGTAAACAGAAAAGGAGGCGATCATGACATTTGAAGCAAAAAGCGACAGGCGCTTCTTTCGCTTGCTTATCATTGAGGACGACCACGAGCGGGAGAGGATATTGAAGTCATGGCTGCCGCCTGACGTTAAGACCGTTGTGGCCGGTAGCGGCGGGCGGGCAATCGGTATTCTTGAGCGGGATCGGGGCACTATCTATGCAGGGATACTACTCGACCACGATTTGCAGGGGAGGACCGCGACTGCTACTGATTGTACTCTTGACGGTAAAGATGTTGTTAATATGATCGTCAAAAATATTTCAAAAAACGTGCCGATACTCGTGCATTCCATGAACGTGACCCAGGCGCCGGTCATGGCGCATCGGCTGGAAAAGGACGGGTTTTATGTGACACGGATACCTATGGTAAATCTCACAAAGGAACGTCTCCAGGAATGGGTGAGTGAAGCCAGGGCTTTGTGGGAAGATCAGCAATGAAGAGCCTGAAAGAACATGCGATAAACAGGAATGATAATATTGCCATTGCAGTAGTCTGCGGCGGATCATCGTCTTACGCAAAATTATCCCGCTTCACGGGACAATGTATTGCCGATGCTCTTCGCGTCAAGTATAAAAAGGTTGAAGTCCTTGAACTAGATGCAATGACAGGAGCGAACCTAAAGAAGACGAGCGTAGATGTCGTATTTCCTGCTCTTTACGGGGCTCCTGGCGAGGGCGGTGTGTTACAGGGTTTCCTCGATGTCATGAAAATACCATACGTTGGAAGCGGGGCGTCTGCAAGTAGTCGCGCAATGGACAGAATCTCAACGAAACGAATCCTCAGCGGGTATGGTCTTCCTGTTGCAAAGGACGTGATAGTTATTCGTAGGAAGGATCTTCTGTTAGTCGCGAAGCACGCTCTTGATGCTCTTGGCGGGGATGTTATTGTAAAACCCTCCCTGCACAAATCAGTACAAGAATTTCCCCTTTGCTCCGATGCAACGACGCTTGAGCATGCTATTGAGCAAGCCTTTGCGCATGGCCAGAGAGTCCTTATAGAGGAGCGGATCCAAGGGCGAGAAATTAAGGTTGGAATCCTGGAAGGTAGTGAGGCGAAAGCATTGCCGGTTATCGAGGTTCAGTCCTCTCAATCGTGGCTGGATTTTGAGTGTATGTATACGTCTGGTTGTCAAAAGCATATCATTCCCGCGTCACTTCCCGATTCTCAATATCGTCGTACCCAGGAACTGGCCATTGAAGCACATCGTGTCCTTGGCTGCCGCGATCTGTCGATTGTGAAATTTATTGTACCGGATCTTGGTGAGCCGGTGGTGATTGAGGTAAAGACGATGCCTGGAATGACGCCCACAAGCCTTTATGCCGAAGCAGCGAAAGCAGATGGCATTTCATTTGAAGAGCTAGTGTCTCATCTTATAGAACGAGCACTCCTAAGGACATGAGGCGACTTGATACACCGCGGATATTATCACATAAACAATCGCAAAGTTAAACAGCCAGGAAATGGTCGTCCGGACATAGGGTGTCACCGTGAGAATCGAGATCAATTACTACATTGAACATTATGGAGGACTCGGCAAATGATAACAATAGAGGACTCACTAGAATGCGTACACTATGACATGACGAGATTGCAGCCAAACAAAGCCATTGCCATTGACTTCATTGAATGCCCTCCTTTACATACCTGCACACTCAAGGAACTGATCCTGTATGTTCCGACGAAATTTGTTTCTGATTTGTTGCTCGAATCTATTTCCAATTATGTTTTTTACCCGAAAGTGAAGGCGAAGCCCACATACCATCCTGAAATAGAGGCGGCGATCATGAGACATCGAGTTAATATTGAATACCGGGTCAGCTTCGGCACGGCGCTCTACGGTATTTTGTATGAAACGGGGAGCATTGCCTTGTATACGTTCGACCGAATATGCTTATTTCACCAGCTTTCCCATTATTCCCGATGCTTTCTTCTTAAAGAGGCCGCCTCTTTCAGCGCAGAGGAGGAGATCATTGCGGAGTACTCGGCGCTCGTGATTTTCAAATATTTGTATAAATTCAACTACGCCTATATCGGCAATTCAATCGAGTACATAAACAAGAACGTCAACAAATATATTGCGGAGACTTCAGCTAACAGGAGCATGGATAAGGCTCAGGCTCTCCAGAATATTATGCCGAAAGTCTTATCATGTGCAAAAGCCTTGTTATCCGAGTAAATGGCTGGTAGAGGTGATGGATATGATCAGCTTATCCTACTGGAAGGCGGTGTTAAAACTTATCAGGAGCGTATCTTTGTTAGAAGGATGTCTGACCATTGAATTTGATACAGACATCTCACAGCTTTCAAAAGATATTTGTTCGCTTTGTGACCATCTGGGAATCGCTATAATGTCATCACCTGAAGGGGATCGGGAGCATTTTACCATCGCAGCATTAAAAAAGACCTACGACGGCAATAAGGTAAAAATAGATTTTCCGGCAAATACGGATTTCCCAGGGTTCATCGGAATCCGAGTCTTTTACGTCTATAGATTTAAGCTGTCAATTAGTCGTCGTTTCTACATGAATAAGAAATAGGGCGGAGCATCAATGATGCATCGCCTGCATTGTCCTTTTGTATTAAATTATCAGAATGAGTGTCCTGGGAACTTCTGAAAGGTGGTGATATAAATGGCAACAGATTATGAGATTAATTGGAATGATCTTTTAAGATTGTTGGAATTAAGCAAGTCTGATAATTTGTTAACCCTATCATTCATTGGCGTTCCTACGCAACAGATATATGGAGTGGCGCCAATTTCGATTGTTAATAATCTTTCCTTCGCCATGGTATACAAATCTGGAGATGAGAAACACTTTAGTGGGATTAGTCTCGAAAAATCCAGCTTTGACACGGGGGTACTTATCTATTTATCCCGCGATATTGATCTGGACAATTTAGTTGGCATCCGTATTTACTGCGTCAACGGGGAAACGATAGGTAAAAAATTTGTATTCCAAAAATAAAGGGCATTGCAGATTAGGCATCGCCCTTTTTGTAGGCGGGAATTATCAGAATGAGTATTCTGAGAGCTAAAATAGGAGTCGATAAACATGCGGAACATCCAAAGGATGATTGGTGAACTTGTTGATAAAGGTTTTTTTGCAAGATGTGTTGGCGATATGATTGTTACCTTTATTAGGTGTAATGGAGGCATTAAGGATATCGAAGAAGGGGATATATGCGACATAATTTCAAAGGTCACTGAATTGAAATTCGGCACTGGGCTTAATCTTTCTGATAAATGGCTTCCTGAGGAGCATAAGAGGAAAACGAGCAGATTGCTAGCTGAGGCCTGCCTAAATCCCAATACATCTTCAAACGACGTGAGTAAAATCTTTGCAATCTATCTGGAAATCTGCGATAAAAACATGCTGCGTCAAACGTAAATCGAATATCTTTGTCGTGACACCCCCTTTTGTATCATCATTACACAGTTTGAATATTCTGAGGTGACAGTCGTGATAAACAGAATTGACTGGCGAACGGTCCTGGAACTCATCCATCGAGTAACTTTGAAGGACGATCTTATGACGATCGAATTTGCGCAAGATATCGGTCAAATTTCAGACAGACTTGACTTGTTGTGCGATTGCCTCGGCATCGCCTATATGTCTTCGCCAGATGGTGATAAAGATCATTATTCCATTGCGATGTTAGAGCGGACATCCGATAACAAAGAGGTTAAAGTTCGCTTGCCGGTTAGCACAGATTTTCCAGGTTTCATCGGTATCAGGGTCTATCATGTGTCTGAATTCACTTTGAGTAGACGGTTCTATTTCAAAAGAAGGCCAGACGGATCTTTTCCCACCATAATGTATTCTTTATAACCTATTGGTACCGCGCTTCATCACCCACTATCTATTTCCCGCCTGAATATTATCTGAATTTAAACCTACTCCTTCCACATGCTTCCGATCTGTTCACCTCACTCCACGCATATATATATTAAATTGAGATACAGGAGTAATCCCGAATCTTAATTCTGTGCAAGGAGGATATATATGCAAAAGGCATTTGTTCGTATCTACTGCAAGGTTTTCTGCGACGAGTTTCTTGACGATGGTTTTGCTGAAGGGAAGCTGGCTACTGGTGACGAGATACATGCATTTCTGTCAAAAGAACTCGGCTTTGCAATCGATCCGGATACTGAAGAACCACTACCTGGCGACTATGCTATCTGGTATCTGGGCTGTAACGAAAAGTTCGGTGTGCTGGCAGTAAACGAAATATATCTTAGATGGGGATTTGGTGAGAGCAACTGGGATCGCGTTTTACTGTTTTTGCGGGAATTGAGCGACCGGAGCATCATAACCATTCCGCAATACATCCATCTGATTGGCCTGGTCGAGGAAGGTATGAATGCTTTCGATGATATGTACGAGATTCCGGCGTACCTCAAGGCCAAACGCGACAAGCTACCATGGACCAAGAAGCAGACCGATACCAAAGACCGGATAAAGGTGATGATCGGTGCAGTAAAGCAGCAGTTTGAATCGCAAGGGTTCGAGATCATATTCCCCGGTTCACCAGTCCAGCAACCCTTCAACGAGTAAAACCCTCAGCAGTACCCGTCAAAACAATCAGCCGTTATTCCAGCAGCCATTTCAACGCAAGAGATGGGCGTGTAGTCCTGCGTCCATCTCTATCCAATTATGTCAGAACTAACTATCACTTGGAGGAATATCGTGAAAGAAAAACCAGCTTTTGTTACAGATGAGCACTTGCAATACCTTGATAATCTTCGTGAGTCCGGAATAACCAATATGTTTGCTGCTGCGCCATATCTTCAGTGGGAGTTCAGCATCCCGGGTAAGGAAGCGCGTGAGGTTCTTTCGTACTGGATGGAATCTTTCTCTGAACGTCACAGCGAAGCTAACCGGATTTGACCACCATAACCAGAATCGAGGCATAAATGGAATTCAAGATGAGATGTGGTTTTTGCGGTGCATCAAGTGATCTGGACCGGTGGTGCGAAGGCCAGGCAAAGGAACAGTATTGCTGCCCGAAGTGTAACCGCACTATACGCCGGGATATTGGCAAGTGCACGATAACAGCTGGCGGATTTGTTCTTCCAGGAAAAATCATGATTACAGAAGTTATCCACAGTGTCGGGTAATTTTCGCTGAACTAAATCCAAAACAGGAAGGGGGTGATAACTATGCTTAACAATATTTGTTTAGTTGGAAATCTTGGTGGTGATCCAGAAATGTACTACAGCTCCGAAAAAGGGGAACCCATTGCTTCGTTTAATCTTGCGTTCAGACTGGGCAAGGACAAACAGGGCCAGGACAAAACTGGCTGGGTGAAGGTGACCTGTTTTTCAAAGACCGCCGAGATCGCAGAGAAGTATCTACACAAGGGCGCCAAGGTAGCTCTGTCAGGCAAGATCGACTATGCGCAGTGGGAAGCTACTGACGGAAGCCAGCGAAATGCCATTCAGGTCATTGCCAACGGGATCGAGTTCATAAAAACAGATGGCCGTGGCTTTGAAGGGCAGCAGGCGGACGGAACTCCAATCTAACAGGAGGTGTTTACATGGCGAGATTCGGAGGATGGGGAACGGTTATCAGCATCATACTTGTAGCAATAGACCTATATCTCGAAAGCAAGGAGGAAGATTAACATGACCACGGAACAACTGGTTAAGAGAGCCGATCGTTCTCAGGCGCTCAAATGTATGCGGTTAAAAGACGGGACTTTTCTCGTTGAAAGCTCAGACGGCAAGATCATGTATCCAGTCTCGATAAATGGAACGCTGTCCTGTACCTGTGCCGACTTCCAGAGGAACAAAAAGACTGACGCAGCCTTCCAGTGCAAGCACATTATTGCTGCTCTGGAGTGTACTACTGGTGAGGAGATTGCTGAACCAGCGGAACGGAAGAAGCCGAAGCTTGATGAACGGTTTATCAAGAACCTGCAGGGTAAGGACTTCGTGCTTTACAACGGGCTCCTCGATTTAGCTCACCAGAAGGGGCTTATCAGGATGGATGTTGAGATCATCCAGTATCCGACTCCTGAGAATGGCAACGAAGCAGTCTGCCGCGCAATAGCAGAGACTAAACATGGTGAGCGGTATGCCGACATTGGTGATGCCAGCCCGAAGAACACGAACAAAGTTATCGCCAGCCACATTATCCGGATGGCCAGTACTCGCGCCAAAGGGCGCACGTTACGTGATCTCACGAATATCGGCATGACCTGCGTCGAAGAACTCGGTGATCTCGATGAAGTCCTTGGCGCTGATAAATCCATCAAGAGTGTCAAACCGATCAAGAAGGACACGCCTCCTGATGTGAAGCCTGCTGCAATACCAGCTGAACCAGAAAAGCCGAAGCTCGCACCTGTCAAAGAGCTCAAGCCAACGGAGAATCCCAAGCCCAAGCTGGAACCTGTGAAGATGGAGACCAAGCACCAGTCCATCCAGCCAAAGGATCAGCCCACGGGTAATGGTTCCAAGGTATCCGAAGCACAACTCCGGGCTATGATGAATGTTGGCCGTCGTCGGGGTATGACTATCGCAGAGCTCGATGACCTGGCAAAGAAGGAGTTCGGCGTTGCAGTTCAGGAGTTGACATCAGCCTCAGCATCACAGTTCCTGAAACGGATTCAGACCGCAGCATAACCGTAACATACATTATTGGAACGAGAGGGCAGGATCGGCTGTATATGATCCTGCCCTTTTCATTTCAAAGGAGGAACACCATGAACTTAGACGAGCTTCGGAAAATGCCGCATTTGTCAGCCTCATCAATATCCTCGTATCTGTCGTGCGGAATAATGTACCGGTTGGCCAGGATCGACAAAGTCCCGCCAGAGTTCATTCCAGATGCCATGGAATTCGGGAGTTCTATTCATCGGGCATTGGCGGACTTCTACACTGCCAGAAAAGCCGGGACCACCATGACTATCACTGAACTGCACAAAGCGTTTGAGAAATACTGGTCTGAGGCTGCAAAGGACAACACCAATATCCAGTACAAAGAGGACAAGGACTTTGAGACGCTGCTGAAGGAAGGCAAGGAACTGCTGTCGGTTAATATCGCGGGCTTACCGGACACGAAATACAAAGTGCTGGCTGTCGAGGAACCCATCGTGTTTGAGATGCCTGGTGTGAATATTCCTATACTAAGCATTCTTGACCTTGTAGAAGAGGACGCTAATGGCTGCGTAATTATCACCGATCACAAGACTTCCGGCAAGAGCTATCCGTTTGACGATGTTAACAGCAACATTCAGATGACTCTTTATGGGATGGGACTAAAGCAGAATGGCTACGCTGATCGGGAAATCGTTATGAAGTTCGACGTCATGGTTAAGACTAAAACCCCGAAGTTCGAGCAATATTACACCACACGAAGCTCTGACGATGAAGCAGCTCTGACCAAGAAGATTCAGCTCGCTTACCACGGCATAGTCAGCAGTGTGTTTTTACCGAATCAGGAAGCATGGCGTTGTAAAGGATGTCAGTACGCCAAAGCCTGCGACGATTATCTGCGGAGATAACAATGTATAGCCCAAAGATACGAGAGGCCTACATCCCCATCATTTATCGGCTGGCCAAGAGGAAAGGTATGCGTATGACCACTTTGGTGAATATGATCATCGGGACGGAGTTGAAAAAATATCGACGTTCCAAAGGTAATCGCAAACAGAGCTAGCAAAGGACCTGAAATCCAATCAAACACACAGGAGCCATTTATGAACGACAAAGACTCGAAATTGATCGTGAACATTGAAGTACTGCTCAAACGTCGCGGTAAGGATAAGGCGGTCGAATTGCTTGATGAATTGCTCCAATGGGCCGACGCTGACCTCAATGACCTGCTGGATTTCAACCTTTCCTGTGACGAGATTGACAAAAATGTATCCCGCCTGTTCAAACTCAAAATGGCTATCCGCACCTACACAGAGGAGGATGATTCTGATGATACTGAACGCGGAACAAGAAACGGCAGCTAACTTCAAGAATGGGATTTGTGCAGTTATAGCGGTCCCGGGTTCTGGTAAGACGGCAACCATGATGGCACGTATCGGCAAGCTGGTCAACGAGCATGGAGTTTCACCTGAGAATATTCTGGGTCTTACGTTTACCAAGAATGCAGCCGAGGAAATGCGAAACAGACTACGTATTGTCCTTGATGAAAAGTCCGACAGGGTACTTCTCCAGACGATACATGGGTTTTGCTACATGTTGTTAAAAAGAGAAGGATTTCCGTTTGAGATCCTGCCTGAGCGTGACCAGTTCATTCTTATCAAAAAAATCATGAAGGACTTGCGGATCAAGGACATATCTCCGGGGTTAGCCATTCGTGAGATCAGCCTGGCCAAGAATAACCTCATGACAGCCGAGGATATCTTGCTCATCCATGAATCCGACAAGGCAATGTCCCAGATAGCCGAAATTTATCAGAACTATGATAAGGCCAAAAAGAAAATGCTGCAATTTGACTTTGATGACCTTTTAGTTCAGGTGCATACTCTGTTATCTGAGAATGATCGCAAGCGAGAACGGTATGGCTCTATCTATCAGCATATCCTTGTCGACGAGTACCAGGACACGAACCCGCTGCAAAATGAAATCCTCCGTTTGCTTCTTACTGGTGAGAAGGAATCCAGTTTCTGGGTTGCTGGTGATGATTGGCAGAGCATTTATGGTTTCATGGGAGCAAGCATCGGCAACATCCTTCGTTTTCAAGACATGTTTGAGAATGCCAAGGAACTTCATCTGACCACGAATTACAGATCAACGCCGCAGATCCTTGATGCTTGCCGTAATCTCATCAGCCGGAATGAACGCAAAGTCGAGAAGGAACTCAGAACCGACAATAAGCCCGGGAACGAAGTATCCATCTTGGAATGTGCCAACGAGGATGACGAAGCCAGAACCATTGCCAGCGAGATATTGGGCTTGGTCAGTAGCGGGAAGTATGATCACAAGGATATCGTCATCTTGTACCGTTGCAACTATCAGAGCCGCGCCATAGAGGAGATCATGACAGAGGCAAGAATTCCGTACCATGTGGAAAATGGTATGAACTTTTATGAGCGCCGGGAAGTGAAAGTCTTGCTGGACTATCTGCGCCTCATCAATGACCCCAATACTCCTGAAAGCGCCGAAGCCTTGAAACGGATTGCCAATGTCCCTGTTCGGTATATCAGTCGGGTGCTTATGACCGAGATCGAGGTCTATGCCGATGATAACAACATGTCGCTGTATGAAGCCTTGAGAGCATTCCGAGTCGAGAATCCGTTCATCAGGAAGCAGGTCAGGCTAATGGTTGAGTTTCTGGAAAGAATGATCGGGGTAAAGGACACGCTTTCAACACCAGAGCTTATTCAGACTATCAGGACTGCGCTTGATCTGGATAGGTTTATTACTGACGACGACTTACCAAGCCCCGATGATTTGAAGATTGCCAACATGAATGAGCTGCAACTGGCTTCGGCAAAATTCACAATCCCGGATCTGCTTACCCACTCGGAAATGTTCAAAGAAAGTCAGAACCACGATAAGGAAGGTGTCTCTTTAATGACGATCCACAAAGCAAAAGGCCTCGAATTTCCCGTGGTTTTTCTCATTGGCATGGTTGAAGGTATTTTGCCATCTCGGAAAGGTGATGTTGAAGAAGAGCGGCGTATATGCTTCGTCGGTATCAGTAGAGCAATGGAACTGCTTTACCTCAGCCATTATTCCAGCTGTCAGAACGGCCAAAAAAGTACCAAGTCGATATTTCTGGATGAGATCAAGACAGCAAAATGAAAAGGAGGATATAAATGTGTGGACCGTTAATCAATAAAATGTATCAGCTTATCCAGGGCAAACCCACTCAATGCCCGGACTGCAATGGCCCCGTATTCAGAAATGGTGGTTGCGTGTATTGCCCATGTTGTGGCTGGTCATCATGTTTCCTTGAGAAGATCAACCATATCCCCGAACTTCAACCAGTGAACCGCCAGAAAGGAGTATTGTAATGACGACTGCTACACTTATAAGGCCCAATACTGCAATAACCACACTCGGTAACGTCTTTGAGCGGATTGACGAAATTTCCAAGAACTGCCGGGATGAGTTCGTGCCAGTGGATAAGATTGCCTTTGACAGTCTCGACCAGGCAATGATCGACGGCCAGGCACACCACTTGAAACCCGTAGCACAGATGGAGATTGCTTTTCGTCTTGGAGTACCGCTTAGCTACCTGAATCGTTGTCCGGCAGATGTTCAGGCATTTAACATGAACCACTGGATTAAGCACGAGAAGAACGAGAAACTGTTTGTGCGGTTTGACGGAGATGACATTCGCGCCATATTCACACCGAAGTACAAGCCTGTGGATAACTTTGAGATCCTGGAGCGCTTAGATCAGATGGGATACGGACCTAGCACTACTGTTCAATGCCACCTTGATCCTGAGTTCATGTTGCTCAATATTCCCGACAGTGCGAGAACGTTCAAGATCAACAAGGATAAGCATGTGCCTGGGATATCCATTCATAACTCGGAAGTAGGTTTGGCGTCAGTAGGATTCGCAGCATACGTACTCCGGCTCCTATGCACGAATGGCCTGGTGGTTCCGGTTGAAGTCGGGAGCAATAAGTATCGTCATGTCTCTAACCGTGTACTGGATGCTTTTCCAGAGATCATAGCCGGCTTGACCAGTGGGCTTTCGGATCAGCAGGAGAGGATCAAGTTCTCGATGGGTAGCTCTGTTGATAATCCGCTCTTGACGATCGAGCAGTTCAACCGGCAGTTCCAACTTGGTCAGTCTGAGAAGAATGCTGTTGAATGGGCCTGGCCGATGGAACAAGAAAATACGCTGTTTAATGTGGTGCAGACGTATACGAGAGCCGCGCAATATGAGTCTTTGTCAGCGCACTCGTCATACAAATTACAACAGGTCGGTGGTAACATTTTGAGCATGCTTAACTGACAGGAGGGTTACTATGGTTAATGAGCTGGATTTCGATAACGTCCTGAGTCCAAATCACAAGATGGCTATGGTTTGTGCGGTGATAAGTATCGTTGGCGTTTCTCCGAATACAGAAACGATAGCGCAGGGTATGGATGAAGATGATCAATTCGTAATCGATGCCTTTGAAAATGCGTGTAGGAGCCGTCGGAAAAGCCTATACCTCAAGGGTACGGCGTAGATCTTACTCAGGTCACGCAGACTAAATTACTTTGGGGCGCATCGAGCCCCTTTTTTCTTTCCATAGGTAAGGTTCTGTGATAATCTTCAGGGGTCCAAATCGTACGACACTTTGGCATGCTCATTGCAAAAGTCAGTAACACCGGAAATCCGTTCTTGACGACTTAGTCCGAAATGACGTCAAGGAAAACCAAAGGAAGCCAATTGCGCCATGGAAAGCAAGTCGATGAATCGAAGTCTCGGCGCCGCGAAGGCGGCGAAGCAGGACGAGTTCTACACCCAGTATGTCGACATCCAGAAAGAGGTCGAGGCCTACCTCGAGTTCGACCCCGACGCCTTCCGCGGCAAGGTCGTCTATTGTAACTGCGACGATCCCTTCGAGAGTAATTTCTTCAAGTACTTCGCCGCCAACTTCAACAAGCTCGGCCTCAAGAAGCTTCTCACCACCAGCTACGACGGCTCCCCCATCGCCGGCGCACAACTCACGTTCGGTGAGTACGACGAGGGCAATGGCAAGCGCCAAAAGCCCAAGGCGATCGCTGTCGAGATCGAGGAAGTGAAGGATGTCAATGGAGACGGCGCGACCGGCATCGAAGACGTCAAGCTCTTCCTGAAGCAGAACCCACACACCCGCAAACGCCTCGCGGGAGGCGGCGACTTCCGCAGCGCCGAGTGCGTCGAGCTACTCAAGCAGGCGAACATCGTGGTCACCAACCCGCCCTTCTCCCTCTTCCGCGAGTACGTCGCACAACTCGTGGAGCATGGGAAGAAGTTCCTGATCATCGGCAACACCAATTCGATTACGTACAAAGAGGTCTTCCCGCTTATCAAGGACAACAAAGTGTGGCTAGGCTGCACAAACTTCAACGTCGGGATGTTTTTTGAGGTACCTGCTCACTGGGAGCGCTTTCACCACATAAACCAAGAGACGGGCAGAAAGATTGCTCGCGTTTCGAGCTCGTGCTGGTACACGAATTTGGACCACGGTCGCCGCCACCATCCTCTGAATCTCATGACCATGGCGGACAACTTGCGGTTCAGCAAGAATCTGAGAGGAAAAGCGGCTTACGACCGATACGACAACTACGACGCCATTGAGGTCGGCACATACAAAGAGATTCCGAGCGACTACGACGGAATGATAGGCGTCCCCGTCACTTTCCTCGCCAAGTACAATCCTGACCAGTTCGAGATTCTGGGCTACGAGAAGAGCTATCACCTGCAGACCAAGAAGTACGAGATGCAGGTTCAAGTCGACACGGCGGGAAATAAAAGCAATGTAACCAAGCTGAACGACGGCGCAACGATCAGGGTGGTCCGGCCCCCGACCGACCAGACCTATTACGTCGTGGACGGCGAATATTACATCCAGCAATACAAAAGAATCTTCATCCGCCACCGCCGTCACACCCGACCCGCAGGAGGGATAAAAAAGTGAATACCACGTTGAGTACCAACATCACCGTCGCCGACATCTGCGATGGGTTTGTGTATAACCAATTGGAGGGCAAAGGTCTGTTCGGGCTGGGCGGGAAGCTAACAATTCAGCCGGAGTACCAGCGCAACTATCTCTATGCGGATGGCGGCGGCAAGAAAGAGTCGGCGGTCATCGAATCTCTGCTCAAGGGGTATCCGCTGGGATTGATCTATTTCAACAAAGTCGCGAAGGACAAGTTCGAGGTGCTAGACGGCCAGCAACGTATCACCAGTATCGGACGGTTCGTTACGAACAAGTTCGCGATCATGGATAACGGCAATCCGAAGAACTTCGACAGCCTGCCCGCCGACCAGCGGACCAAGATTCTCGGCTCGGGATTGCTGATTTACGAATGTGAGGGGACCGAGACTGAGATCAAGCAGTGGTTCGAGACGATCAACATCGCAGGTGTGCCTCTCAATCCCCAAGAGCTCTTGAATGCCATTTACTCGGGGCCGTTCGTGACGTTGGCGAAAGCCGAATTCAGCAACAGCCAGAACGCGAACATCCAGAAGTGGAGCGCCTACGTCAAGGGCAGCGCAAACCGGCAGGAGTTCTTGGAGCGGGCGCTGGACTGGGTGAGCAAGGGCGAGGTCGGCGGCTACATGAGCGCTCATCGCAACGACAACAATATCAATGAGCTGAAGACTTGCTTCAAAACTGTGATCGACTGGGTTTCAACAGTGTTTGTCGACGTTTTTCCAGAAATGCGCGGATTGGAATGGGGCAGGCTGTACGAGGAGCACCACGGCAAGCCCTACGATCCGAAGAAGATGTCGGACGATGTGAAAAAGCACGCCGCCGATGACTTCGTAAAAAACCGTAAGGGAATTTTTGAGTTTCTATTAGGCGGCTCGGTCGATACGAAGTTGTTAGATGTCCGGGTCTTCGACACACCGGTCAAGCGGGCCACATACGTTAAGCAGACGCAAGCAGCTGAGGGCAAGAGCGAGTCCAACTGCCCGCTCTGCGCGGTTGGGCACGGCGCGAACAAGAGCAAGATCTATAAATTCGAAGAAATGGACGCCGACCACATTGCAGCATGGAGCAAGGGCGGCGAAAGTTCGGCCAAGAACTGCCAGATGCTTTGCATTACACACAATCGGGCCAAAGGTAATCGATAATATGCGCGTGCCACAGCCCAGCGCGAGAAGCAACGCGATGGTCGAGAGCTTGTATTTTACTGCGCGAAAACAGCTTGACACGTGTAACTGTAAAGGTTACACTGTTTCCAGATGATTAAGACCTTCACCCATAAGGGAATTGAGGACTTCTTTTACGATGGCACGAAGAAGGGTATTCAGGCGAGTCATTCGCAGAAGCTTGCTGATATACTGGACAGACTCGATGCTGCAACTGTAGTGGAAGATATGAGGTATCCTGGTTCGGATCTGCATCAGCTGAAGGGGTCGTTAAAAGGCTTCTGGGCAGTAAAGGTTTCCGGCAACTGGCGAATTGTCTTCAGCTTTAAGGAAGGCAACGCCTATCTGGTGAATTATCTTGATTATCATTAAAGAGGTGAGAATATGAGAACGCGAAAGAGAATGCCTACGCATCCGGGTGGCATATTGAAGAGACAGTATATAGAACCATTGTCCCTGACCGTGTCAATGCTCGCCGGAACCATCGGCGTGTCCCGAAAAACCCTGTCGAAAATCATTAACGAGCGCGGCGCAATAACCCCTGACATGGCACTTCGCCTCTCCAAAGCATTTAAAACCACTCCGGAATTGTGGCTTAACCTTCAGCGTAACTATGATCTTTGGGAGGCTGCTCACAAGTCTGACGACTGGAAGCTGGTGGAAGCGATAGCGGTTTGAACGGATAAGGATATTATTCTAAAGGAGAAATCAACATGGCAAAAGCAATGACCAAAACACAGCTGGTATCAAAGGTAGCAGAGAAGGCAGGTCTCACGAAGAAGGCAGCAGCAGAGATAATCGATTTAATTGCGGAGATTGCTTACAAAGAGGCCAAGAACACCTTCACTATACCTGGACTCGGCAAACTGGTTCTCGTAAATCGCAAAGCTCGTATGGGTCGGAATCCTGCCACTGGCGAAGCCATAAAGATCAAGGCAAAGAGGGTCGTGAAGTTTCGCGTAGCCAAAGCCGCAAAAGATGCGATACTGGGTGAGAAGTAAGTTCTGTCCGAGTCTTGTCCGATGTTTTTTTACCACACTTAGATTGTATCGACAACGCTATCCCTTTGTTTTATTGTTCTTCTTCGATGGCGCAGGTGTACTCGTTTGGTCGTCTGTGTTTGGTTCAATCCCAGTAGCGCCCACCATGAATTTCAAGGAGTTAGCAGACACCTGCTAGCTCTTTTTTATTATCTGCGCATGCTGCATCCACGGAATCAACAGAGACCACGCTATCAACAAAAAACGGCCAGCCGAATTCGGCTGGCCGTTGCTGTTTAATTGTTCAGAAGAGAAGAACTACCCTGCCTGCATTTTTTCCTCTTCTTCCTGGCGGGTTTTACATTCAATGCAAAGCGTGGTTACCGGCCGGGCTTCCAGCCGCTTGACGCTGATCTGGCCGCCACAGGATTCGCAAACACCGTAGCTGCCGTCATCGATCCTCGCGATCGCCTCATCTATCTTCTTGAGCAGCTTCTGTTCTCTGCCGCGCAGCCTGAGCGTGAAACTGTTGTCGAGTTCCGCCACAGCCTGATCGGTCGGGTCGGGGAAGCTCTCCTGCTCCTTGCTGATCTTGCTGGTCAGGGTCTGCTCGGCCTCTGAAAGCAGTTCAGTGCGTTGTTTTACCAGTTTCTTCTTGAGCGATAAGAGCTTACTGTCCATCGATAAAGACCTCACACACCGGTTGAATCCTGCCAGGAGAAGCGTCCTCATGAGGAGCAAAGGACCCGGCCACTGCAGTTTAATGCGGTACTATATCAAAAAAGCGTATTTGAGTCAATTGATAAATAGAACACGCTTCTATTCACCGATTGACAAATATGCATGATACAGATACTATTAGGCATGCTGAGCGAAAAAGAGAAGCTGAACATGGTCATGAAGCTGGGCGTCGAGCTCACCGAAGTGAAGGACGTGGACGTGCTGCTCGAACGCATCCTTCGTGAGGCGCGCTCGCTGGTCAACGCCGACGCGGGTTCGCTGTACGTGAAAGAAGGCGAAAAGCTGAAGTTCAGCTACACGCAGAACGACACCCAGCAGAAAAAGCTGCCGCCCGGCAAAAAACTGATCTATTCCACTTTTTCCATTCCGATCAACAACCAGACGATCTCCGGGTATGTGGCGAACACCGGCGAGGCGCTGAACATCCCCGATGCCTACCTGCTTCGTACAGGACTGCCCTATTCGTTCAACAGGACCTATGACGATCTCTCGGGATACCGCACCCAGTCCATGCTGACCTTCCCGCTCAAGACCAACCGGGGCGATACCACCGGCGTGCTTCAGCTGATCAATGCAAAAGACAACAAGGGCAAGGTCGTTCCCTTCTCTAAAAAAGATGAACCCCTGATTCTCCACTTCGCCAATATGGCGGCGGTGGCCATTGAGCGGGCCCAGATGACCCGCGCCATGATCCTCCGGACCATCAAGATGGCGGAACTGCGCGATCCGAAAGAAACAGGCGCGCACGTGAACCGGGTCGCCTCCTATTCCGTCGCCATGTACGAGCAATGGGCCAGCACACGGGGCCTGTCCCAGGATGTGATCGACAAGAACCGGGATATCCTGCGGATGGCCGCCATGCTGCATGATGTGGGCAAAGTCGCCATCTCTGATGCCATCCTGAAGAAGCCGGGACGGCTCGACGATGCGGAACGCGAGGCCATGAAGCAGCACACGATCATGGGCGCACGTCTTTTTTCCGACAAATATTCGGAGTTCGATGAAGCCGCGGCGGTCGTGGCGCTTAATCATCACGAAAAGTGGGACGGCACCGGCTATCCGGGCAATGTAAATCCTGTTGATGGAAAAGTGATCCCCGGATATGAGAACAGCGATGGAACTGCGCAGCCCAAAAAGGGAGCGGAGATCCCCGTATTCGGCAGGCTCGTTGCTCTGGCCGACGTATATGATGCTCTGGGCTCCCGGAGAGCATACAAGGAAAAGTGGGATGAAGCCGCGGTCTTTGAAGAGCTGAGGGCGTGCTCAGGTAAGCATTTTGACCCCGAGATGATAGATACGTTTTTCGCCTGTATTGATACAATTAAAAACATCACCGATCGGTATCCGGACCATTAGAAGGTTGGTGAAAACCGTCGTGGTGCGTCATCCTGAACGAAGTGAAGGATCTCACCCGTTCGGAAAGGCGAGATTCTTCGCTGCGCTCAGAAAGACAAGTATGGTGTTCGATTATTTCAATATGCCTGTGAGAAGCGCACGAAAGCAAAATGGGAAACGGTTGTACGCTGAATAAACAGGCCCCACCATTTCACAACCATGCATTCCATGAAAAAACGCAAGACCCCTGAACTACTCCCCGTTGACTTCAAGAACACCCCATTCAAAGCCCTGAAAGGTCTGGCACCCAGGCTGTCTTCATCCGTTGGCAAGCCGAAAACCGCGCCGGCGGCCGTGAAGATTGATCGTATCGCAGAAACCGAAGACGATGCATCCCTTTTTCTTCGCACGGTCGAGGGAGTCAGGAGAATAGGTCCAGGTCCGGAAGTGCTTTCACCCACGGATAAAACCAAGGTTCCTGCGGCAGCGGATGCCGGCGCGCCTCCAGATAATGAGGTTTTTCTCCATGCTATGAAGAAAATCGGAACAACCTTCCGGGAACAGACTGCGGACCTCGATCAGGAAGAACACGTGCAGCGTTCTTCCTCCAGCCGGATGCGGCAGTTGAAACGCGGGACGATCCGCATCAGCCAGGAGCTTGATTTGCACGGGTTTCTGAAAGACGAAGCACTGATGCGGCTGGAGCACTTCATTGGCGAGGCATATCGCACCGGGCAGCAGGCGGTTCTCATTATCACGGGCAAAGGACTCAACTCTCCCGAAGGCCCGGTATTGCAGGGCGCGGTCGCTGCCTGGCTTCGGAACAAGGGAAAAGGGATGCTTGCGGAGTTCTCCCCTGCGCCCCACGACCGGGGCGGCAGCGGGGCATATGTGGTTTTCATAAAAAAACAGCAGAATGCTCCTTCCCACGAGCGGTAGACCGCGGGGCATGGGCCACGTGGGCCAATGATGCAGGTCAATATTATGTTACAAGGTGAGGTGATAGCGTGGGAAAATATCAAGATCAGTTTTCTAAGAGCATCCAGGATCCGAAGGGGTTCTGGGCGGAAGCTGCCGAAGCGATTGTCTGGCATAAAAAATGGGACACGGTGCTTGATGATACCAATCCTCCCTTCTACCGCTGGTACCAGGGCGCCGAGCTGAACACCTGTTACAATGCGCTTGATCGGCATGTGGAAGAGGGACGAGCCGACCAGGTGGCGCTCATCTACGACAGCCCGGTGACGAACACGATCGAGAAATACACGTATCAGGAACTGCAGGAACAGGTTGCGCGGTTCGGCGGTGTGCTTGCCTCGCAGGGTGTGAAAAAAGGCGATACGATCATCATCTACATGCCCATGATCCCGCAGGCTGTGGTGGCCATGCTCGCCTGCGCGCGCGTGGGAGCGGTCCATTCCGTTGTGTTCGGGGGGTTCGCGCCCCATGAGCTTGCCATCCGGATCGACGATGCGAAGCCGAAGCTCATCATCACCGCATCAGGAGCTGTTGAGGTGAAGCGCCTCATTGAGTACAAACCCATGGTCGATAAGGCAATTCAGGAAGCGACGCACAAACCGGAGAAATGCATCATTTACCAGCGACATCTGGTCAAGGCTTCGATGATCATGGGCCGCGACCTGGACTGGAACGAACTTATGGCAACAGCCCACCCGGTCGGCTGCACGCCAATCAAAGCCACGGACCCGCTCTATATCCTGTACACTTCCGGCACGACCGGGAAGCCCAAGGGCGTGGTCCGTGATAACGGCGGACATGCGGTTGCCTTGCGCTGGAGCATGGAGCATGTCTATGGAGTGAAGCCCGGCGACGTGTTCTGGGCAGCGTCCGATGTCGGCTGGGTCGTGGGTCATTCTTATATTGTCTATGGCCCGCTTTTGGCGGGGTGCACAACCATACTCTATGAAGGGAAATCCGTGGGCACGCCGGATGCCGGCGCATTCTGGCGGGTCATTTCCCAGCACAACGTGAAGGTGATGTTCACCGCGCCGACCGCCTTCCGGGCGATCAAGAAGGAAGACCCCAAGGGCGAGCATATTAAGAAGTACGATCTGTCGGGTTTCAGGCGCCTCTTCCTTGCGGGTGAGCGGCTCGACCCCGACACCTACCACTGGGCGCACAATCTGCTTAAGAAGCCGGTGATCGACCATTGGTGGCAGACCGAATCAGGCTGGCCCATCACCGCGAATTGCATGGGCATTGAGGAGTTCCCGATCAAGCCCGGTTCGTCCACCAAGCCGGTTCCCGGGTTCGATGTGCGGATTCTTGACAGCAGCGGCAAGGAACTCGGTCCGAAGCAGGAAGGCCTGGTGGTGATCAAGCTTCCGCTGCCTCCGGGAACGCTTCCCACCCTGTGGCAGGCGGATGCGCGGTTTTTGGAATCCTACCTCAAGATCTTTCCCGGGTATTATTTTACGAGCGACGGCGGCTTTCGGGACGAGGACGGCTACGTGTTCATCATGGGCCGTGTGGACGATGTGATCAATGTCGCCGGACATCGGCTGTCAACCGGCGAGATGGAAGAGGTTGTTTCCACGCACCAGGATGTCGCGGAATGCGCGGTCATCGGCGTGCATGACGATCTGAAGGGGCAGGTCCCGATGGGCCTGGTCGTTTTGAAGGCGGGAGCGGACCGGGACCCTGACGACATAAAAAAAGAGCTCTATCTGATGGTGCGGAATACCATCGGCCCGATCGCCTGCTACAAAGAAACCTGCGTGGTGAAGCGGCTGCCGAAAACACGCTCCGGCAAGATCCTGCGGGGGACGATGCGAAAGATCGCGGACGCTGAGCCGTATTCCCTTCCGTCCACTATCGATGATCCAACCACGCTGGATGAGATCGAAGCGTCATTCAGAGAAGTCGGGTATGCCCACAAAAGATAACTATTTCCCCTGAAAAAGCGAAGGAGAACAAGGTAATGATACAGCTGAAAACCCCCATCGTAGAGATGGATGGCGACGAGATGACACGGATCATCTGGAAGATGATCAAGGAAGAGCTGCTGTTTCCCCATCTCGCCATGGACCTCAGGTATTTCGATCTGGGCATCAAACATCGCGACGATACCGATGACAAGGTCACCACGGACGCGGCGCACGCGGTGAAGGAATTCGGCGTCGGCGTCAAATGCGCAACCATCACGCCGAATGCGGCGCGGGTGAAAGAGTACCGCTTGAAGCAGGCCTGGAAAAGTCCGAACGGGACGATCCGCTCCATTCTTGACGGCACGGTTTTTCGCAAACCCATCATTGTAAAAAACATCCCGCCCGCGGTCCGGAGCTGGATAAAGCCGATCAGTATCGGCAGGCATGCCTATGGCGACATCTACAAGTCCGTGGAGTATAAAGTTCCGGGCGCAGGCAAAGCGGAGCTGGTGTTTACGCCCACGGGCGGAGGTGAACGGACAACGCTCGTGATCCATGAGTTCAAGGGACCGGGAGTTCTGATGGGCATGCATAACACCGAATCGTCCATACGGAGCTTCGCCCGGGCCTGCATCAATTACAGCCTCAGCGAGAAATGCGAGCTCTGGTTCGGGGCCAAGGACACGATCTCGAAGACGTATCACACGTTCTTTAAAGAGGTCTTTGATCAGGAAGTGGAGGCGCGGAAATCGGACTTTGAGAAGAGCGGCATCAGGTACCGCTACATGCTGATCGATGACGCGGTGGCGCAGATCATGAAAGCGGAGGGCGGCATGCTGTGGGCATGCATGAACTATGATGGAGACGTGATGAGCGACATGGTCGCATCCGGCTTCGGTAGTCTCGGGCTCATGACGTCGGTCCTCGTTTCGCCCGAAAGCAAGTACGTCTATGAAGCCGCTCACGGAACGGTCATGCGGCATTACTACGAACACGTAAAAGGAAATCCCACGTCGACGAACTCTGTGGCATCCATTTTCGCCTGGACCGGTGCGATTGCCCGGCGCGGAGAACTCGACCACACCCCGGAGGCGGTTTCGTTCGCGCGCAGACTCGAAGAAGTCGTGATCAATACTATCGAGAGCGGTGTCATGACCAAGGATCTCGCCGCCATTGCCGAGCCGCGTCCCGGAAGCTATGCGCAGACCGAGGAGTTCATTCATGCCGTAGCCGCGTCTTTGTGATCTGGGCGACGAGTGACGCCCGGAAGTGAGAATATAAGCAGTTGACAAGGTCTTTTTCGCCGTGCTAATATCCGCACGGTGGTCCAAGCGGAGGTCCTGTGGCAGGAGAAAAGATACTCAATATAGACGATAGCCCGACGGTCCAGCGGCTTATCGAAATGATCCTGTCCTCGCAAGGCTATCAGGTCGTTCTCGCTTCTGATGGCGAGGCAGGTATCGCGAAGGCAAAAGCGGAAAAACCCGCGCTGATACTTGTGGACTTCGTCATGCCGAAAATGAACGGGTTCCAGGTCTGCAAGATTCTGAAGGACGACCCGGAATTTCACGACACGCCGATTATCCTGGTTACCTCCAAGGGCGACAAGATCGGCAGCAAGTTCGTTGATGTGCTCGGGATATCGGAATATTTCACGAAGCCTTTCCAACCCGAGGACCTTCTTGCCAAGATCAGGGAGGTGCTTGATAAAAAGCAGGCAGCACCGACTCCAGCACCAGAACCGCCCCCGCCTCCTCCGCCACCACCACCGCAATTTCAACCACAACCCGCGCCTGCTCCGCTTCCACCGCTTACTCCGGCCATGGAAGCCCGACCTGCAATGCCGCCGTTTTCCCAAGACAGCCTGGAAGCCATGATTGCGGGCACTGTTGAGCGGGTGCTGGAAAACTTTTTCAGGGCCACACTGCCCGATATGATACGTCAGGAACTGGCCAAGCTTCCTTCAGCAGTTGGGGCGGCAGCAGCGGTAAGTCCTGCAAGCACCGGCATTAAAGGCAACCTGGCAAGCTTCCGTATCATCGAACTTATGCAAATGCTTGGGTTGCAACGCCAGACAGGAAGGCTCGTTATCTCCCGTGAAGGAAATGATGCGGAGATCTATTTCAGGGACGGCGCTGTGGTGTTCGCAACCTCGTACAGCAACGGAGAGCGGAACCCGATTGAAACTCTGCTCAGAAAATCCTGTCGGATCGACGAGCACAGCCTCCGGCATGTGCTTCGTATTTTGGAAATGACCGGAGACCCCATCGATCGCATTCTGGCCCAGGAAAAACTGTTTGATGTCACGAGCTTCACCGAGTGCCTGCGGCGTCATACGGAGTCGGCGGTGTATAAGGCCATGGCATGGAGGGACGGCGATTTCTTCTTTGAAAAAGGCAATCCGCCTGTTTTTGCAAACCCGGTCAAAATAAAAGTGGACGACCTGTTGCTAGAGGGAGCGCGTCGCGCAGACGAATGGACGCTCATCCAGCAGAAGATCCCGAATTTTTACCTTATTTTCGAACCCATGATCGGGAACGCCGAAGAGCTGACAACGCGGGGAATGAGCGATATTGACCTGAAAGTTTTTTCGCTGATCGATGGAAGACGAACGATTCAGGACATTATCGACACCCTGTCTGTTGGTGAGTTCGATGTGGCAAAAAGCCTGTTCATTCTGCTCTCCGTGAACCTGATCCGGCAAAAAAAATGAGTCCATTGTGCTGCGTCGGTGGCGGTCAAAGAGGAATAAAACTAAATAAAACGAAAACTTGACACTACCAAAGAATTATGTTAATTTTTATCGTACAAAACACTGCACCATTTGGAAAAGGAGAGGATAATGGCCAAAATACTCATAGCGGATGACAGTCTGGCTGAACTCCAGATCTTCACGGCGGCGTTGCAGCCGACAGGCCATACGATTGTGACCGTCATGGACGGAGAAGCTGCGGAAGCAAAGGTGAAATCCGAAAAAGTCGACCTGATCATTCTGGATGTGATCATGCCCAAAAAAAATGGTTTTCAGGTTTGCCGCGATATCAAAAGCAACGATCAGTATAAAAATATCCCGATCATCATGGTTACATCCAAAGACCAGGAAAGCGACAAGTTCTGGGGCATGAAACAGGGTGCTGACGAATACCTGACCAAGCCATTCAAGCCAGAGGATTTGCTGAAAGCCGTTAAGAAGTATATTTAATCCCCGGGGGGCCGTTTGGCCGATATTGACCATCAAGCTAATGCCGATGTTGCAGAGGAAATACGGGAAGAGGAAGTACAGTTGTGCCTCTTCAGTATTGACGAGGATTACTATGCCATACCGGTCAGCATGCTGACGGAAATCATCATCCCCCAGAAAATATTCCCCGTTCCGACCACCCCTTCGCATGTTCTCGGCGTCATGAATCTGCGCGGCAGCATCGTTCCCATTGTTGACATACGTCCCGTCCTTGCTCTCCCGGGGAAGTCTCTCCAGGGCCAGATTGCCATTATTAAACACGGTAATGTGATGCTCGGCATCATTGTCGATAATGTATCCGAGGTTGTTTCCGTACCTGACAGCCGATTGCTGGCAGTTCCCGCAGAGTCCATCGCTCAGGCCGGCGGCAGAGGTCGCAGCCGCTTTGTCAGAGGTATGATTCAACGGGAGCGCGGTGTGGCGGCGCTCCTGGATATTGAAAAAGTTTTCGACGAGATCAAACTGGCATAATCCAGATATTCTTCTATAAAAAAGCGCGCACCAGAGTTTAGCTGAATTCGATACCTCTTGAAAAGGAGCGGACCATGAAGGGAAAAAATATTTTCTATAAAATGAGCATCAGGACCAAGATTGTGCTGATGATCCTCGGCATGTCGGTGGTTTTTGGAACCGGCATTCTGGGGTTCATCTATGTTCAGATCGAGGCGGCCCTCAGGGAGGAAGCGATCAACAAAACGCTTATCCTTGCCTCGGGACTGAGCGACAAGGCTGCCGAGCCGGTGCAAGCCGAAGACCTGAACGCACTGCAATTCATCCAGGGTGAGGCCATCAGTCAGCCTGATGTTGCGTATTGCTTTGTACGGGACGGCCGGGGCAAGGTCATCTCATCCTCGTTCGAAGGAAATGCCATTCCCCCGGCGCTGCTCACCATCAATCTTTTAAAGCCCGGGGTTCCCTTTTCGACAGAGGGAGCAACCGTCACCCTGCGTGAGAACGTGGTTGAAGTGATCGACATCGCGTCTCCCATCGCCGGAGGAACGCTCGGGTCGGTGCATGTCGGCTTGAACATGACAACCATCAAAGCGCACATCCGGAACCTCCTCCTCTACATCATGGTCGTGGGTATCGTGGCACTGATGATTCTGTCAACCGTTACCCTGGTCCTGTCCGCAATCACCATTTCTCCGGTACGAGACCTCATGCGGGTTGCAGAAGCCATGGGGAGCGGAGACCTGAGTAAGAAAGCGAATGTGACAACGGGTGACGAACTTGGACAATTGGGGACCACGCTCAATTTGACGATCGACCGTCTGCAGGGACTGATCCAGACCGAAAGTGATCGGGACAAAATGCAGCACCAGGTCATGGACCTGCTGTCCATCGTGAGTTCCGCGGCCGAAGGAGATCTTACCGTGAAGGCGGAAGTGACGGCCGATGCTCTTGGATCCGTTGCCGACGCATTCAACCTGATGCTCACCGGTCTTACGACGCTCGTTACGCAGGCGAGCAATGTCGCATCCGAGATCCAGCGGTCCACGGCGGAAATCCTCCATTCGTCGGAACGCATGAAGACCGGCGCAGAGCAGCAGGCGGGACTGATCCGGAACGCATCAGAAGCGGTCAATGCCATGTCTCACACGACCCAGCGCGTGGCTGAGAACGCCGAAGCCGCAACCCAGACGTCACTCAAGGCAACCCAGGCCGCGGTCAAAGGCGGTGCTTCCGTGGCGGAGACCATCAAAGGCATGCAACGCATCCGCGCAGCGGTGCAGACGACCGGGAAGAAGATCAAGGGCCTCGGAGAGCGGTCGCTTGAAATCGGCGCCATCATCGAGGTGATCAACGAAATCGCAACGCAGACGAACCTGCTGGCGTTGAACGCGGCGATCGAAGCCGCGCGCGCAGGCGAACAGGGCAAGGGCTTCGCGGTCGTGGCAGACGAAGTCCGCAAACTCGCTGAACGCGCCGCACGCGCCACCAAGGACATCACCGGCCTTATCAAAGGTATTCAGGTTGAAACAAGCGAAGCCGTGACCGTTATGGAAGAAGGAACACGTGAAGTGGAGGAAGGTACGAAGCTGGCCGACCAGGCCGGCGCGGCCCTTCGTGAAATCGAGCAAATCGTCAAGCAGACCGCCGGCCTCGTTACGGACATTACGCAGGCTGCCGGTGATCAGGTGAAGGTGACGGAGAGCGTGGTGAGCACCATGGACAATATTTCCAAGTACACCAAGGAAACCACGCATGGCGTCGACGAAACCGTGTTTACGATCGGCAAACTTGCCGATCTCTCGAAGCGGCTCAACGACGCAATCGGAAGATTCAAGCTGGGCAAGGAGTTCCATGTTCAGCAGACGCCCGCGCCGGCACCAATGCCGGAAGCAGGGTTGCCAGTTCTTGAGGGCTATCCGCAGATCGCGGAAGGTGTGACCACGAGCGACGAGGAGATTAAGCTCGGGTTTATTGAATAAATCGATATGGCGGCAGCACCGTTCGACAAATCCGGAATTATTGAGTTCTTCCTTATCGAGGCTGGCGAACACATCCAGAACCTGAACAAGGGGCTGTTGTCTCTTGAGAAGAATCCTGAAGACAGCTCGATGATCGATGAGCTGTTTCGTGCAGCGCACACGCTGAAGGGATCCGCCGCCATGATGGGGTTCCCCGGAATCAGCGATGTTTCGCACAAAGCCGAGGACATGCTCGGACAATTTCGGTCGGGATCCATACCCATTTGCAAGGACACGCTGAATTTTCTATTTGACAGTGTGGATGCAGCCAAGCTGATGGTGGACGGCATCGCATCTAAAAATCCTGAGGACCGTCTTGTTGTAGAACATATCGCCCAATCGTACAAAGAAGTTCTGGAGAAAATGCGTCCGGCGCCGGCACCTGCGGCCGCGGCTCCGCCGGAGAAGCCTGCTCCTGTTGCTGCGCCGGTGACTGCGCCAGCTGCCGCCAAACCAGTGCCGCCGACAGCCCCACCGGCTCAGAAACCACTACCAAAAACAGAAACGAAACAGGCTGGTCCTCCCCTGAAAGCCCTGCCAAAAGACGATCTCGATTTGGCCTGGGAGAAGACGTTCGCAACAGAAAAAGACCTGCCTGCTGAACCACCAAAGGAAAAAACTGCACCTCAGCCGGTAAAAACGGTATCGGCACCCACGGCAGCGAGAGTGGAGGCGCCCCCGCCCCCCCTCGCTCCGCCCTCGAAGCAGGAGGTTGTTGAACCGCCGCAGCAAGCGCCGGAGCCGCCGCTCAAACTGGAAATAGAGGACGCCAAAAAAACCGGCATTCTTGAAAAGCGCGGAATCGGTCGCCGGGCGTCGGACGTCGCCGAGGTTGAAAAGCAGTTCATCAGGGTCAACATCGAGCGGCTGGATAATCTCATGAACCTGGTCGGCGAGATGGTCGTAAACAGGAATAGGCTCGCGCGCCAGGTGGAGTTCATCAAGTCGCTGAGAGAGGAGCTTGCCTTCAGTCAGGAGCGTCTGATTCATGAGATCAAGAAATTCGAAGAAAAATATGAGTATACGCTGAACTACGAAACGCCCGGACAGCAGGTTGTGGAGCAGCAATCGCATGATTTTTTTGAACTGGAGTTCGACCGCTACGACGATTTCAACCTGTTGTCACGCAAGCTTACGGAGATCACGAACGATACCAACGAGATCATGTCCGAGCTAGCCGGATTCTTCGATTCCTTCGAACTCGACACCGCAAGGATCTCCACCATCACCACGAATCTCCAGGATGAGATCACCATGGCCCGGATGGTTGAAATGGACAAGCTCTATCAAATGTTCCAGCGTCCGGTCCGTGATCTCGCACAGTCAGAAAACAAGCAATTGAATATGGTGGTCAAGGGCGGCGAGACAAAAATCGACAAGACGATTTTCGAGATCATTTCCGATCCTCTTATGCATATGATAAGAAACTCTGTTTCTCACGGCATCGAATCGCCCGAGGAACGCAAAAAGTTGGGCAAGGAATTGATCGGCGCACTTATTCTCAATGCCCGTCATGAAGGGAACAGTATTCTTCTTGAGATCGAGGACGACGGGCGCGGTATGGATACTGTGGTCCTCAGGCAGACGGCCGTGGACAAAGGTTTCATGAACCCGGCCGAGGCTAAAGCGCTGTCTGACACCGAAGCGATCAACCTGATCTTCCGTCCTGGATTTTCCACCGCGACGTCCGTGAGCAAGGTTTCCGGCAGAGGCGTGGGCATGGATGTGGTTGCCACCCAGCTTGCCAAGATCAATGGCAGGATCGAGATCAAAACGGAAAAGGGTGTGGGCACGAAGTTTGTGATCAGACTTCCGCTCACCCTTGCGATCGCCCAGGCACTGGTCGTGAAACTGAAGGACCAGGAGGTCGCCATACCCATGAATCTGGTGGAGGAGACCACCCGGTTTGCGGAGAAGGACATCCAGCGCGTTGCCGGCGAGGAGATGGTCAATCTACGCGGCGTGCTGATGCGTCTTGTGAAGCTGAACGACCTGCTCGGGGTCGGTAAATTCCCCAAAAAAGAGGAAACCTACCGTCATCCAACGTTGATCCTCGGGATGGCCGAAAAACGCCTCGCCCTCATGGTGGAAGATATTACCGGCCGGGAAGAGATCGTGGTGAAGTCGCTCGGAGAATTCCTGAGGCCGGTGAGGATCTTCTCCGGTGCTACAATTTCCGGCGAAGGAAACGTGCGCCTCATCCTGAACGTTGCTTCTCTTTTCGGGGAAGAGACGTCTATGACCAGCAAAGCAAGTCTCATCGTTTCCAAGGAAGCGTCCGTGCCGGAGAGCTCACGCCGCAAGCCGAGAATTCTGGTGGTGGACGATTCGATCAGCATCCGGAAATATGTGCAGCGATTCCTTGACCGTACCGGCTATGACGTTGAAGTTGCGCCGGACGGCATGGAGGCGCTGAATATCATGGGAAAATTCAAGTTCGATGCGATCATCACCGACCTCGAGATGCCGGTCATGCACGGCTACGATCTGATCGCTGAAATGAAGAGGAACCCCGCGCTCGCAAATTTGCCGGTGATCGTGCTGACTTCGCGGGCCGGGGACAAACATCGTCAGAAAGCAATAGAGATGGGTGCGCAGGACTACCTGGTGAAGCCGTTCGAGGAGCAGGAAATGCTGGAGACGCTAAAAAAACTACTGGCCGGGGCTGCCCTTACAGCTCGCGCATGATCGTACAATAACCTATGGACGAAGCAACTCGTTTTCTGATATTATCGCTTGAAGGAGAGAACTACGCGATTCCGATCACCCGGCTTCTGGAGATCATGGTGTCCCGCGATATCCAGAAGGACACGAATCTTACGGAGATCTTCGAAGGCAAATTCGAGTTCAGGGGAAAATGGGTCCCGGTGTTGAACCTCAAAAAGCTTTTTAAAATATCGGGCAAGCCGGGAACCGCGCTCCTCGTGGTTAAAAGCTCCAAAGGCACGCTGGGACTTCTTGTCGACGCGGTCACCGAAATTCTTGATACGGCGCAGAGGCCGGTTCCCATGCCCAGGGGAGTGATGAATCCCAGCAACCGGTATTACGGCGGGATCATTAAACAGAAGGAAAACCTGGTATTACTCCTCAACGAGGATGGTTTGTTGCCATGATCAGCAGTTATTTGCTATTCCTTCTTTCGGAAAGGCTTTTTGGCGTCAAGCTCAGCGGCGCAATCGAAATCCTGACCTGGCGAAAATCGCGGCAGGTGCCGCTGTCCTATTCCTATATTGAAGGCCTGATCGACTATCGGGGCACCGTGTATCCGATTTTTAACCTTGCTCAGCGCTTTGGTCTCACCAAACCGGGCGCGATCGGTTTTACTCCGGAGGAGCCAGCGTCGATGGAAAAGAACAGGAGCATCATTTTGCTTGAGGAAAACAAAATGCCGTTCGGCATCATTGTTGACAGTGTCGTAAAGATGACCAAACTAGAGGAGTCCGCACTTGCTCCGGCAAAAGCGCTGGGGCTTGAGCCGAAATTCATCAAGGGGCTCGCGTACGACGATGATCAGGAAATCATGATACTTGATTTTGAAAGGTTGCTCCATGCCGGTTAAACTACTATTAGCAGATAAGAGTATCACTATTCAGAAGGTCGTGGAGATGTTGTTCTCCGGCAGAGAATATGACGTTGTATGCGTCAGTGACGGCGAAACGGCCCTGAGCGATGCGGTGAGGATCATTCCCGACATCGTGCTTGCGGATGTCGATCTGCCGCGCATTGATGGATACAGTTTCGCCGGCCGGCTGAAGCAGACACCGACTCTTGCCCAGACCCCGGTGATCCTCATGATGAGCCGTGACGATGTTTACGATGAGGCCAGGGGACGCATGTCGGGGATCATGGACTACATTGCCAAGCCCTTTGAGTCGCAGGAACTAATTGGAAAGGTAAAAAAAGCTTTGGCTGCCGCTCCACCGCGGCTTGCCGAACCAGCGCAAGCCGTGAGGCCGGTTGCACCGCCGCCCCCGCCACCGCGTCCCGCACCGGCAGCCGCAGCGCCTCATCCTGCGCCGCCTGTTGAGCAGAAGCCCAAGCAGGCCACACCGGCGGATATCTGGGATATCATCGAGGAGGCCCCGACCCAGGCGGAAATCAAGCAGGCCGCTTCCCATCCTTCAGTGCAGGAAGAATCCATTTTTGAGGTTGAGCCTGAGATGGAAGAAGAGTCCGTGCTCGAGGTCGAGCCCGAGATGGAAAATGAAGAAGAACTTGCGCGAGAAGTTGCGAGGGCGCTGCCGGTCGGAGACAAAGCCCTTGAGGAGATGCGCGTTGGCCTGGGATTGAACGAAGAAGTGAAAGAGGCCAAGCCGAAGATCATGCCGTTCGAATCATTTGATATGGAGGAAGCGGTGCAGAAGACCCCTGCTCCGGCACCGCCGCGAGTTTCCGCGCCAATAGCGCCTCCTGTGGCGATGCCTCTTCCCATACCGCCGGTAATGCCCGCACCGCAATCTCAGTTGCAGCAACCCATGCTGACCGAAAGCGACCTGTGGAGCATAGCGGAAGAAACCATCGCAAAAATGGCGCTGGAAATGTTCACGAAAATGCCGCCCGTGCAGCAGCCGACAATTTCCGAGAGCGACCTGCGAAGCATGGCGGAGCAGAAGATTGCAGAGCTGGCGCAGGAAGTCTTCATTAAGGTTCCGCCCCCGCAACCGCCGAAGGTTTCCGAGGGCCTGGTGCGGAGCATGGTTGAGGAAACTGTTGACAGGATCGTGCGGGAAACCGCACGTGAGGTGATAGAAAAAGTTGCCTGGGAAATTATCCCCGACCTTGCAGAACAGTTGATCAGAGCCGAGATCGAGCGATTGAAAGCCGAACCATAGCACGCAAAGCTGCAAATAATACGTGCGCGGTATTTCTGAAGTAGGGGACTTGATCCCCTACTTTTTTTTAGCAACGGCATGTTCTCGTGAAGCGGTCAACACCTGCTACGTGCTGCATGTTCCGCTTGTGCCCGCCCTTTTGCGACCTGAGATAAATAGTTCATACAACGAAGGAGCAGTCTTCATGTCCAGTCAGGAACTGTCAAAAACCTACGAACCAAAATCAGTGGAAGAAAAGTGGTATGCCGTATGGATTGAAAAAGGATATTTTCATGCTGACGAGAACGCTCCGGGTCCGCCATTCTCGATCGTGATCCCGCCGCCGAACGTTACCGGCTCGCTGCACATCGGCCACGCGTTGAATTCAACGCTGCAGGACATTCTGGCACGCTGGATGCGCATGTCGGGCAGGAATACGCTCTGGGTGCCGGGCACGGACCACGCGGGCATTGCCACGCAGAACGTGGTCGAGCGGCAGCTTACCAAAGAAAATATCGACCGCCATGCCCTGGGACGGGAGAAGTTCATTGAGAAGGTCTGGGAATGGAGAAAAGAATATGGCGGGAGGATCATTAATCAGCTCAAGCGGATGGGTGCGTCCTGTGATTGGGAGCGCGAACGTTTTACCATGGATGAAGGCCTTTCGCGCGCTGTGCGCGAGGTCTTTGTCACCCTCTATGACCAGGGGCTTATCTACCGCGGCGAACGGCTGATCAACTGGTGCCCTCGTTGCCACACAGCGCTCTCGGACATCGAAGTGGAGCATGAGGACGAAAAAGGCAAGCTTTATCATCTTTCTTACCCCCTGAGCCATGACCACAACATCCGGCTCACGGTCGCAACGACACGCCCCGAGACCATGCTGGGCGATACCGCGGTCGCCGTGCATCCGCTTGACCCGCGGTATAAGGACCTTATCGGCAAGACGATCGACCTTCCTCTAACAAACCGCAAGATCCCGATTATCGGAGACTCACTCCTCGTTGACCTTGAGTTCGGTACAGGCGCGGTCAAGGTGACGCCGGCACACGACTTCAACGATTACGAAGCAGGCCAGCGCCAGACCCCTGAACTCCCGCGCATCAAGATGCTCGATGAGAAAGCGCAGATCCTGGCCGATATTCCTGATGTGCTCCCCGACGCGATGAAACATCTAGCAGGCAAACCGGCAAAGAAGGCGCGCGGCATGGTGGTTGAGTTGCTGAGTGAACAGGGCTTTCTTATCAAGACCGATGACCATGCCCATTCCATCGGCAAGTGCTACCGGTGCCGTTCGATTGTCGAGCCGTATCTCTCGCCCCAGTGGTTTGTAAAAACAGGCCCCCTTGCTGAACCGGCAATCAAGGTGGTTGAGGATGGACGTGTGCAATTCTATCCCAAGGGGTGGGAAAATACGTATTTCGATTGGATGCGCAATATCAAAGACTGGTGTATTTCCCGTCAGATCTGGTGGGGCCACCGTATCCCCGCGTGGTTCTGCGACGACTGCGGCCACATCTCCGTCAGCCGCACCGATGTATCCTCCTGTGGAAAATGCAAGAGTACGAATATCCGACAGGAAACCGATGTGCTGGACACCTGGTTTTCGTCAGCGCTCTGGCCGTTCTCTACCCTCGGCTGGCCGGATGATACCAAAGAGCTCGCGGTTTACTACCCTACCTCGGTGCTCATCACCAGTTTCGATATCATCTTCTTCTGGGTCGCCCGGATGATCATGATGGGTCTCCACTTTAAGCGTGATGTTCCTTTCCATCATGTCTACATCCATGCGCTCGTGCGTGATGCAGAAGGCCAGAAAATGAGCAAGTCCAAGGGCAATGTCATCGATCCGCTTGTTATGATCGAGCAGTACGGCACCGATGCATTCCGCTTCACGCTGACCGCCTTTGCCGCACAGGGCAGGGACATCAAGCTTGCTCCCGAGCGGATCGAGGGCTACCGGAATTTTGCGAACAAAATCTGGAACGCCAGCCGGTTCGTGATGATGAACCTGGAGGCTGACTTCGCACCGAACACCGAACTGCTAACTCCGAACTCAGCGCTCGCCGACCATTGGATACTTTCCAGGCTGAATTCAGCGGTTCAAGAGGTCCAAGCATCACTTACGGAGTACCGGTTCAATGATGCCGCGTCAGCGCTCTATCATTTTATCTGGCACGAGTACTGCGACTGGTACCTGGAGTTCTCCAAACCCGCGCTTATGGGCGATCTTGGTGCTGCGCCACGCAGGGCGACGCAGACGGTGCTGGCACATGTGCTTGAGACGGCCCTTCGGCTCCTCCATCCCATCATGCCGTTCATCACAGAAGAGATATGGCAGAAGTTGCCTGCTGAAGTCAGAAGCCAGAAAACAGAAAACAGAAAAGAGTCAATTATGGTGGCGTCGTTCCCGGTTGCTGATAAGGCGCTCATGAACGCCGGGATCGAACAGGACATGCAGATGGTGATGGACCTGATCCTCGCAATCCGAAACATTCGCGGGGAGATGAATATCGCACCATCTTTGCAGATCAGCGTAATTGTAAAAGTTGACAACAAGGAGCTGGGCGAGCATCTTGAAAAAAGCGCCGGCTATGCAAAGACCCTGGCAAGGATCAAGGAGCTTCATATCGGAGCGTCCGAGGCGAAGCCGACAAACGCGGCAACGGCCGTGATCAAGGGTGCAGAGGTGTACGTCCCGCTGGAGGGAATTATTGATCTCTCGCAGGAGCGCGACCGGCTCCAGAAGGAGATCGTAAAACTTTCTAAGGACATCGAGGTGTTTTCCCGAAAGCTTTCGAACAAGGATTTTGTGGATCGGGCGCCGAAAGCTGTGGTGGAAAAAGATACGGCAAAGCTTGAAGAGTTTAAGGTAAAGCGGGAGAAGCTGGAGCAGGGTTTAAAACTGCTGGGGTGAGCATAGTCTGACTCGTCTGACGTGTCGGACCTGTCAGACAGGCAATTCTTTGAGGAGCAAAACTATGCGAGACAAGCATGATTTGATCCCACCGCACGGCGGCTACCGCAAGCTCCGCAGTTTTCAGAGCGCTCAAATGGTATATGACTCAACCGTTGTTTTCTGCGACCGATTCGTGGACAAGCGCTCGCGCACACACGATCAGATGGTACAGGCCGCACGGAGCGGCGTGCAGAACATCGCTGAAGGCAGCATGGCTTCCGCGACCTCCAAGAAGACCGAACTCAAGCTGACCAACGTAGCAAGGGCCAGCCTTGAAGAACTGCTTTTGGACTACGAGGATTTTCTCCGACAACGGGGACTGCGCCTTTGGGATAAAAATTCTCCTGAAGCACTCGCAGTTCGCAGAAAGTACCAGTCAGACTCGTCCGAGTTGTCCGACCGGTCCGACCCCTATGGGGTCAGGACCGCCACCGCCGAAACCGCGGCAAACACTCTTATCTGCCTCATCAACCAGGCCAGCTATCTTCTCGGCCGACAACTTGAGAAACAGGAACAGGTTTTTCTTTCCGAAGGCGGTTTTACCGAACGGCTTTATCAGAAGCGGCAGATTGCGCGAAAAGACTTAAATCGCGGGAAATAAGACCGATAAGCTGATAAGCGACTTAAAGGCATATCATGGGAACAAGAAACTCGATTGCGAGTAAGGAGCCTATGCCGCTCCCCTCTACGCCGCCCTGAGCAGCAATGTCGCGATGCTGGATACCACACTGGATGACATGGCGGACCATTACAGACCTAACTACCGGGTTCGGTGTTATATCAAACCGCACAGATAAAAAATGATCAATTAACAAGGGAGAGAACATGACGCTGTGTGTCTATAGTTCAGCTTTCGACGAATTCAGTAAAAAGATTCTAACCAATGAATTGTTTAATGAGCTTACCGACTTCTACCCCAATATTGTTGGTCATGCAGCCGGTAAAAAGGAGGTTAACGCGTGGAAAACATCTTTACCGAGCCTGTATGCGGCTATGTGTTTAGCAGGTCTTCCGCAAGATGTTCAGGTAACTCTTGAAAAAAGATGCCGTATTATTCAAAGCGTATCGACGCAACTTTGCTAGGACACGATCAGCAAGGAAAGCCCAATGTCGTGATTGTTGAGTTGAAGGCTTGGACCCAGGCAAAGGCCGATGATGCTGGTAATGTGCTGACCCCATTAGGTGGAAAACTAATAAACAGGCCACATCCTTCCCAGCAGGTCAGGGGGTATCACGATCACCTTCTGGACTATCTTCGTTGTTTTCAGGGGATAGAGCCATTACTGCTTTCTTCCTGCGCATATTGCCATAATTACGTTGCCAATGGTGCAGATGACGGACTATTTCATCCCCAATTTGAAAAAATCAGACTACAAAGCCCCGTGTTCGGCCAAAATGATTTTAAAACATTTGCTGACTATCTCCATGAAAGACTGATTGGAGGCAAAGGTTATTCTGTTCAGCGGGTGATGGATAGTGCCGGAACCGGACCTTCTAGGAGTTTGATCGAGCATGCGGACAAGGTGATTCAACAACAAGTGGTTTTTCGTCTGCAGGATGATCAACTGGCGACAAATAATTCCATTCAGGCAGCGTTCAGAAATGCTTTCAAGAAAAAAGAGAAACGTGTTCTTGTGGTTCGAGGGGGGCCTGGCACTGGGAAATCTGTGATCGCCCTTAATACTATTGGTGAAGCGCTTAAACAAGAGCTGAAAAACATATATTTGGTGACTGGCTCAGCCGCATTTACCTATGGGCTAAGAAAGGTCTTGGGAAAAAGACTTGATGGTCATGTAAAATTTACTGATTTCTTTTGGAATGCCGCTGAAAATTCTGCAGACGTAATCGTCGTAGATGAAGGGCATCGTGTCCGAGACAAATCGACTCCTCGAGTGCCAAAAGAAAAACGGCCCATCCTCAGTCAGGCAGAGGAGTTGATTAGGGCGGCAAAAGTCACGGTGATCTTCGTCGATGAAAATCAGATAATATCACCAGACGAAGTTGGTGGAACGGAGGTCTTCAGGCAGGCATGTATTAAGTTGGGGATACCTCTGGAGGAACATCAGTTGAAGAGCCAATTCAGATGCGATGGTTCCGATGCATACTTGCACTGGCTTGATGATCTTTTGGAGTTGGACTCCGATCCGCAAGGGCTACAGCTTAAAGTTCCAGAAGCGTTTAATATTAAGCTCGTTGACAGCCCCCAAGTACTGCTCGATGAAATAAATGCAAAAAACAAAACTTCACCTAACTCTGCTCGGCTCGTAGCAGGGTGGTGTTGGTCATGGAGTGATCCCAGGCCGGGCGGTTCGGTTAATGACATCGTGATCGGAGAGTTTCAATTTCCATGGGAATCAAAAAATGGGAAAAAACCGCCTAAAGGAATTCCAGAAGCAAAGTATTGGGCTGTCGATCCTGCAGGGGCAGACCAGGCAGGAACTGTGTATAGCATGCAGGGGTTTGAGATGCAGCATATTGGTGTGATCATTGGGCCTGATCTTGTCCGACGGAATGACAGTTGGATTGCTCAGCCGGGCCAGAATTTCAGCAACGGACTTCGCAGGAAAGATCCGGCTGCCGCACAACCTTATATTAAACGGATTTACCGAACATTGCTTTCAAGAGCAATGAATAGTTGCAGTGTTTATTGTGTCGATGAAGGGACAAAGGTTTTTATTTCTTCCCGTTTGCTTTAGGCCTCATGGTGAACTAGACCTCTAATGTTGTACATGTGTGAGACACAACCACCATTATCATAGCTAAACACAAAACAGACAAATCCCGCGAGAAGCGCATTGATGATGAAATCATCGTGGATTGCTACGGCGAAGCCGAGCGCGCCATGGGGTGGTACTACTACCTTGAGGACCGCCTGGAGTTTCCATTTACCGCCAAATGCGTTGCAGCCAGGCCAATTTCCCCTTTAAAGATCGGCGAGGCGGTAGAAGTCATCCGCATGGCACCGGAGGATGAATGCGAACGGGAAATGTTCGTGACAATTCGATGGGAGAAGCGGAAATTAGGCGTACCGCTCTCGCAGTCGGAAGGCATCAAGGCGAGCAGGGAGACCAAAGAGGCTGTCGAGGACTGGCGTTATTGGGTGATGGTGGGATATGAGTTTTGAGCCGAGATGATTCGGAAGAGACCCATATCGGGTCATTCATCTGGCTGCATGTCTATCAATCCTTGGTAAAAATAGCGGAAAAAGCAGAAGATGAAAGAAAACACACTTGCCGTTTTTGAAAACTATAAGATTCGCAAAATATATGACGAGGAAGCCGAAACCTGGTATTTTTCCGTTGTGGATATTGTGCAAGCTTTAATTCAACAGCCGGAGTATCAGGCCGCGCGAAAATACTGGAACAAGCTGAAGGAACGGCTGAAAAAGGAAGGAAGTCAGTCGGCGACAAATTGTCACCGACTGAAATTGGAAGCTGCCCCTCCCCCAGCCCCTCCCATCGAGGGAGGGGAGATGTTAAGATACCCCGCAGCCTGCTTGCTGCGGGGAGGATCATTGCGGCGCGGGCGTTTTAGCATGCCTCGAAAAACGTAAACTGCATTTACAAAGGAGGAGTCATGAGCAACTCTGATTTCGATTACGATGTCGTGGACCCGAATGCTTCCGAACAACCTGTTCCTGTTTATCCTGTTGCGCAGTGGCACAACGGGCAGCAGGCGCTCAAGGCCCTCGGGGGCGTGCAATTCTCCGGTGGAGTGATCTTGCCGGAAAAGTATCTGTCCGACAGCGCTTCTTTTCCCGGCTGGACAAAGGAGCGGATAACGTTCCGCAGCGGGAAGGAAGAAAGCGCATTAACTGCCCCTAACGTAAGCATGGCCGCGATCCGCACGCGTTTTCGCTGGTTTGCAAGGCAGGGCAGCGAGACCGCCTATTATCCGCGCCAGGCTTTCGTCATGGGCGCGAATATGCGAGGGCACTTGCAGGTGCTTGCGGCAATGCAAGGGGCTTCCGAGCCGATCGTGATCACCTTCAAAGGCAAGGCTTCGCAAGCGTTTGAGTCTCTGCTAAAGGATTTCGGGGGAAAGGTTGTACAGGCGGCCAACCGTCAGGCGCCGAAAGGAAAAACCCTTCCGCGCTACGCATTCTGGATGCCCATTGCTCCAGGTCCGCATACCAAAGCCGGAGGCGCGGGGCACGAATCGGTTGTGACCCTTCCGACCCTTGGTTTGCCCGCAGACATTACCCAGGAGTATCTGCGGTCGCTGTACATTGGACGTGAGAGCTTGGTGCGCTTTCAGGAGTGGTATCAAGAAGCGGGCGCATGGGTCGACGCCTGGGAGAAGAGCGGCGCGGAACATGGTGAAGCCTTGGACCATGATGAGGAACCGGATGGCGGACAGACGCAGAAATAGATGGCAAAGATTGTAGTTGATAACAGTCAAGGCTTGTTGTAAAGTGGCGGTCGATTATACGTATGCGACTGACGCGACTTATTACCGGCCGGTTGGCGAAATAGTCATTATGCTTGTCGATCAAACAATTAATAAACTTATCGAACGTGCACTTTCCGAAGATCTCGGCTCCGGTGATGTGACCTCAGAAGCCACGATTCTCCCCGCCTCCGTGTCCAACGCCATGATGCTGGCCAAGCAGGACCTCGTGCTGGCTGGGATCGATGTCGCACGTGAGGTTTTTCGTCAGCTTGATTCCGGAATTCAGTTCACAGCTCTTAATAAGGATGGAGACTATATTAACGCGGGGTCGGAAATCGCGAAGCTGTCCGGCAACACGCGGGCGCTGCTGGTGGGCGAGCGCGTTGCACTGAATCTGCTTCAGCATCTTTCGGGCATTGCAACGCTGACAAGGCGCTATGTCGAGAAGGTCGCGGGGTTCAGGGCGCAGGTGCTCGATACGAGGAAAACACTGCCCGGCCTGCGCGCGATTGAAAAGTATGCGGTCGTGATGGGCGGCGGCAAAAACCACCGCATGGGCCTTTATGACATGGTTCTGATCAAGGACAACCATATCAAGGCTGCAGGTAGCATCACAACCGCGGTTGAACGGGTAAAAGGTAAATCAGGTGAACTCAAGATCGAGGTCGAGACGAAGACACTCGCTGAAGTGCGGGAAGCACTGGCAACCGGAGTCGACATCATCATGCTCGACAACATGCCGATCGATATGATGCGGGAAGCTGTAGTCCTGATTGCCGGCCGTATGCTTGTTGAAGCGTCCGGCAACGTGACGCTTGACACGATCCGCGCCATAGCGGAAACCGGCGTGGATTACATCTCCTCCGGAAGTTTGACGCACTCGGCTCCGGCCGCGGACATCAGTATGAAAATTCAGTAATGCAGTTGCGCACCACTTATTCGGACCTTCATTTTCATGTCGAAAGATAAAATCCTAAAGCTCCTTCGCGCTTCACAGAGCGGCTTTGTGTCGGGCGAAGGCCTGGCAACGGAACTCGGGATCTCCCGCACCGCGATCTGGAAGCACATTCAATCGCTTGAACGGGAAGGATACGGAATCGAGGCGATGCCGTCTCAAGGATACCGGCTCACCAGTATTCCGGATATCCTGGTCAAGAGTGATATTGTGCAGGGGCTTTCCACAACGATCATCGGCAGGGAAATTCATCTCTTTCCCGAGGTCGTATCCACGAACACGCGCGCCATGGAAATGGCATCTCAGGGCTCTCCCGAAGGTACGGTCGTACTGGCTGAAATGCAAACAGGAGGCAAGGGGCGTCTTGGCAGGACGTGGATCTCTCCCCGGGGAAATCTCTATTGCAGCGTGATCTTTCGGCCTGTGGTCCCGATACACAAAGCACCACTTATAACGTTGATGGGCGCCGTGGCCGTGGCTTCTGCGATCAGAACAACGTGTGCAAGCCAGGCCGCCATCAAGTGGCCGAATGACATCCTGATCTCCGGGAAAAAGGTCGCCGGTTTGCTCACCGAGATGAGCGCGGAGCCGGACCGGATAAAGCACATTGCCCTCGGCATCGGCATTGACGTGAATATGGAGCTCGCGGAGCTCCCGGAAGATATTCGTTCACAGACGACCACGCTTTCCGCGGAAACCGGAAAGAACATTGACCGCACCCTGCTGCTTCGGAAATTACTGACCGAACTGGATCATTGGTATCAGGTTTTTCTTAAGGACCCGGCCGGGGTGCTTCGGCAATGGGAAATATTCAACAGTACCATCGGCAATCGTGTCGTTGTTCGGGGCCTGAGCGAAACAGTGGAAGGTTGTGCGCAGGGGATCGACGACGAAGGCAGGCTGATCCTCAGACTTGATGACGGCAGTCAACGGCTGGTTGCGGCTGGAGATGTCACGATACTGAAAGGGTCAGGGATCACGTAGCAAGGGTCAAGGAAAGGCAAAGCCGTGACCCCTGCCCCTTGACCCTATTTATTCCGGAGGAAAAAATGCTGCTCGCTATCGATATCGGCAATACGAACGTTGTTCTCGGCGTTTTCAAAAAAAAGAAACTTGTAGAGAACTGGCGCGTCGGCACCAATACCCAGATAACTCCGGATGAGTACGCCATGATCTTCAAAGACCTGTTCAGTTTCGCCAAACTTGAGTTCAAACAGATCACCGGTGTTATCATCTCCACCGTGGTGCCGCCGCTCCTGCCGGTGATGATCGAGATGTCCCGGAAATACTTTCACCTCACGCCCATGGTGGTCACGCATACGACCAAAACGGGCATCACGATCCGGTATGATAACCCGAAGGAAGTGGGCGCTGACCGGATCGTGAACGCTGCCGCAGCCTACAAAATATTCGGCGGACCCCTCATTATTGTGGACTTCGGTACGGCAACGACGTTCTGCGCAGTGACAAAAAAAGGCGAATATCTCGGCGGCGCCATTACGCCGGGAGTCAAGATCTCGGCCGAAGCCCTGTTCCAGAGGGCGTCCAAGCTGCCGCGGGTCGAACTTGCGAAACCGCCCAAGGTCATCGGTTCGGACACCATCAGCGCCATGCAGGCCGGGATCATCTATGGTTATGCGGGGCTGGTCGATGGCATTGTGGAGCGGATGAAAAAAGAATTGTCAAAAAATGCGCGTGTTGTGGCAACCGGCGGACTGGCGGAACTCGTTTCTTCTGAAACAAAGAGCATCCAGGAAATTATGCCGCATTTGACTCTTGAGGGTTTACGGCTGCTTTACGATATAAACCACTAACAATTCAAAGGAATAGCTTTTACATCGCGAATATTCCCCCTGTAACCTTTCAAAGACAATCTTTGCCCTGCCTTGACGATTGGAAGATTTTATGTTATTTTTTCTGTACTGAGCTATATAATCAGGTGGAGATTACATGAAAATATTGGTAGTTGACGATGAAGAGGGCGCGCGCGAACTCTTTCACACGATATTGAGCGACGAAGGATACGATATCACGCTCGCGAATAACGGTGAAGAGGCGCTGCACCTGTTCAAGAACGATGCGTTTAATCTTGTGATCACGGACATAAAAATGCCGGTCATGGACGGTCTTCAACTTTTACAGGAGATACGCAAGACCGGCTCCAAGACCGACGTGATCATGGTTACGGCCTATGGCGAGGTGGAGACCTATTTGAAGTCCATGAGCCTTGGTGCGGTGGAGTACATCAATAAGCCCATCCGGCTGAAAGAGCTGAAAAGGATCGTTCACAAGGTTCTGACCGAACAAAAAGCAAGGTTGGGAAACTGATGTCGCGGTTGCGGAAAGACCCCGTTGTCGGCCGCTGGATCATCGTTTCCACTGAACGGCCCAAAAAACCCGAAGAGTATAATTTCGAAGAACCCGCCGATGATGTAAGTCCCGCAGAGTGCCCCTTCTGTTCCGGAAATGAATCGAAGACTCCCCCCGAGATCGCCTCGTTCCGCGCGGAAAAGACCCAGCCGAATGCAAAAGGCTGGTGGGTCCGCGTCATCCCGAGCAAGTTCCCCGTACTCCATATTGAAGGAAGCCTCGAACGCGAGGGCGACGGCATTTACGACTGGATGAACGGCATCGGAGCCCATGAGATCATCATCGAAAGTCCCGAACACGCGCTCCGGCTCGAGGAATTGTCCGAAAGCCAGGTGGAAAAGATTCTCTGGTCATACCGCGATCGCATTCTCGACCTGGAGCGGGACAGTCGTCTGCGCTACGTGCTCGTTTTCAAGAACCAGGGTTGGATTGCCGGCTCCGCGGTGAACCATGCTCACTCGCAGATCATCGCCACGCCCGTCATTCCCAAGTTCGTGAAGGAAAAACTGGATGGCGCCAAATCGTATTTCGACTACAAGGAACGCTGCATCTTTTGTGACATCATCCGGCAGGAGCTGTTGACCCCTGAACGCGTGGTCGAAGAGACGCGGCACTTCCTGGTCATCGTTCCCTTTGCGCCGCGGTTTCCCTTTGAGACCTGGATCTATCCCAAGAAGCACCTGTGCTCCTACGTGGACATTACCAAGGAAGAGATCATGGATTTTTCCCGGACCCTCAAGGGTACGCTCAAACGGCTCGGGAAAGTGCTGAACAATCCGCCCTATAATTACATGCTGTATACCGCACCGAACCGGGTCCCCCGCAGCGGCCACTGGCACACGCTGAGCGATGATTTTCACTGGCACCTTGAGATCATGCCCCGGCTTACCCGCGTGGCCGGTTTTGAATGGGGTTCGGGTTTCTATATCAACCCCACTCCTCCCGAAGAAGCGGCTAGGTATTTACGGGATGTGAAGATCTAACCCCCCGCCCATTATCCCTCCGATACGTCAATTCAGTTCTGAAGATAAGGAATCATCATGATCAGGTATAACGTCAAGTCAGCGCCGAGCGTGATCGAGGGAACCGGCGTGTTCGCAGACATAACTATCCCAAACCGCGTTAAGATCGGCGAGGTCACCGGAGAGCTCATTTCCATCCGCATTGCACGGAAGCGCGCCCGGGGCAAATGCAGAATGTGTCTCATTGATGTAAGCGACACGCAAGCGCTGGACTGCACCAGGGGGAATGTTCTCCGGCATCTGAACCACAGCTGCGGACCAAATGCTTATCTGCGGATTATCCGGAATAGAGTGGAAGTGTATGCAAAACGCGCTATTCGGAAGGGTGAAGAGATCACGGTTGATTACGGTGTATCTCCGCATAAAGGCGGCATGAAGTGCGGGTGCGGCCATCCTGCGTGCAGGGATAAGATCTGAATCTGAACCAGTATGGTAACGAATCGGGTGGATAGACTGAAGGCCGAAGACTGAAGGTAAAACAGAATAAAGGTGTTCAATCACACCGAACGTTAAATGCCAGGTACCAATTTCCCACCGTCAGCCTTCAGCCTAACAACCTTAAATTTGCATTACAGAGCCTTCATTCTCGTATAGTTCAGCATACCGCCGGCCAGAAGAATGTCCCGCTGCCGTGAACTTAATGCATAGGTAAGCAGCGCGGTCTTGTTGTTCGTTTTGTCCACGAGAGTCAATTCAGCTCCCGTTTTCAGCGCGTCCGTGATCCCGCTGATTTCGATTTTGTCTTGTCCCGCGATCATTTCATAATCCGCTTCGTTCGCAAAAGTGAGCGGCAGGATGCCGAAGTTGATGAGGTTGGCGGCATGGATGCGCTCAAAGGATTTGGCGATCACGGCCTTGACACCCAGATACATGGGGCAGATAGCCGCATGCTCACGGCTTGAACCCTGACCGTAGCTCGCGCCGGCGATAATGACATTGTGCAGGCCCGCGTTCTTATTCTCCAGCGCTTTCTTCGCGAATGTCGCGTCAACTCCTTCAAAAACGAACTCCGCATATTTGGGAACATTCGATCGGTATTTGAGCCGCGAACCCGCGGGCATGATGTGGTCCGTGGTTATTTTGTCTCCCACTTTGATGGCCACGACTCCGGCAATGGTCCCGGGCAGCGGTTCCGCTGCAGGCGGATCGCCGATGTTCGGGCCCCGGGAAATGGTCACGGACAGGGGGTCTTTCGCCGGTGGCAGGATCATGGAGTCGTCGATCCAGAACTGTTCGGGAATCTCGATCTCCGGATAGGGGATGCCGAGGTCGCGGGGGTCCATGATGCCGCCGGTAAGGGCCGCCGCGACAGCGGACTCGGGGCTGGCCAGATAAACCTGTGCGCTCTTCGTGCCGGAGCGGCCTTCGAAGTTGCGATTGCTGGTGCGGATCGACACCGCGTTGGTTTTCGGTGCCTGACCGCTTCCGATGCAGAACCCGCAGGTGGATTCAAGAACCCGCGCGCCTGCCGCAATAATGTCCGCGAGCGCCCCGTTCCGGGCGATCATCTCCAGCACCTGGCGCGAGCCCGGCGCAACGCCGAAACTTACATCCGGAAATACCCTGCGGCCCTTCAACAACGAGGCAACGATCATCAGGTCGCGATACGAAGAGTTTGTGCATGATCCGACCATGACCTGGTTGACCTTGAGTCCTGCAAGCTCTTTTACCGTGCCGATATGGTCGGGTGAGTGCGGTTTTGCCATCATGGGCACGATTGTGCCGAGGTCGAGGTCGATCACCCGGGCATACTCCGCATTCGCATCAGCCGTGAGCGTTGTCCATTCGGCGTCCCTTCGCTGCGCTTTGAGGAACGCCTTGGTGATCTCATCGCTCGGAAAGATCGAGGTGGTGACGCCGAGCTCCGCGCCCATGTTCGTGATCGTGGCGCGCTCGGGCACGGTCAGCGTCGCGACGCCTTCACCGCTGTATTCTATGATCGTGCCGACATTGCCTTTGGTAGTCAGAATTTTGAGCAGCGAAAGGATCACGTCTTTGGCCGAGACCCAGGGCTTCAGCCTGCCACGGAGGTTCACGTTTACCACCCGGGGGCAGGTCAGATAAAAGGGACCGCCGCCCATGGCCACGGCAACATCGAGGCCGCCTGCGCCGATCGCAAGCATGCCGATGCCGCCGCCCGTTGTCGTGTGCGAGTCGGAGCCGAGCAGGGTTTTGCCCGGTCTGCCGAACCGTTCGAGATGCACCTGGTGGCAGATGCCGTTGCCCGCCTTTGAATAGTGAATGCCGTATTTCGCCGCCACGGTCATGAGATAGTTGTGATCGTCGGCGTTCTCGAACCCGTCCTGAAGCGTATTGTGGTCCACGTAGCTCACCGAGACCTCGGTCTTGACCCGCGGCACGTCCATGGCTTCGAATTGAAGATACGCCATGGTGCCGGTGGCGTCCTGCGTCAGGGTCTGATCGATCCTGATCGCGATCTCCGTTCCCGGATCGAGCTTGCCCTCGACGAGATGAGCTTCCAATATTTTATAGACGAGATTTTTGGCCATGGTATCGCTCCTTGATCGTTTTGAATGTGCGACATTATATTTCAAGATACCGGATAAGGCAATCGGAAAAACCGAATCTATCTTTTGACAGGAAAAACGACCTGTGGTACATTCCTGATTATTTTTTGAATTGAGGACATCATCATGAAGACACTATTTGATACTACGATGATCAATGGCATGGAGCTCAGAAACCGGTTTATCCGGTCCGCCACCTGGGAGGGTATGTGCGATGAGAACGGGAGGCCGACCAAGCGTCTGTCCGAGTGCTACCGGGCGCTCGCCAGAGGTCGGGTCGGGCTCATCATAACGGGGTATGCTTATGTGCGGCCCGATGGAAAGCAGATGGTCGGGTCTATCGGCGCCTACACCGACGATCTTGCGCCTGAGATGAAAGAGGTGACCGCTGCCGTGCATGAAGAAGGCGGTAAGGTCTGCCTCCAGCTCGTTCATTGCGGCGGCCAGGCGCGGCCGCAGGCAGGCGGCAGGAACATTGCTCCCTCTGCCGTGGAAGCCGCCCAGTATGGATCAATACCCGCGGAGATGAGCCGCGAGGACATTGAGGACGTTATCCGTGCGTTCGGAGAGGCCGCGCGCCGCGGCAAAGCGTGGGGGTTCGATGCTGTTCAGCTCCATGCGGCGCATGGATATCTCATCAACCAGTTTCTGTCGCCCCATACGAACCTTCGGACTGATGCCTACGGCGGAAGTGCGCAGAAGCGCATGCGCTTTTTGCTCGACGTGTACCGCAGCGTGCGATCGGTTGTAGGTCCGCACTACCCGGTGCTGGTCAAGCTGACGGGGTCCGACTTTCTTCCGAACGGCCTGACGAGCGACGATGCGATCGGTATTGCCGCGGCCATTGCTGCCGAGGGTGTAGACGCCATAGAGGTAAGCGGCGGAACTCCGGCATCGGGCGAACAGGTGCCGGTGCGGCTGAAGATCGAGCGACTGGAGCAGGAAGCCTATAATCTACCGCTCGCGAAAAAAATCAAAACCGCGGTGAATTGTCCAATTATGGTGGTAGGCGGTTTCAGGAGCTTTAGCGTGGTCAAAGACGTGATTGACGGTAGTCATGCCGACTACGTGTCTTTGGCCCGGCCCTTTATCCGCGAGCCCGGCCTTGTCAAACGCTGGCAGGAAGGCGACCTTGCCCGCGCCAGGTGTATTTCCTGCAACGGCTGTTTTCGGCCCGGGATGCGGGAGGGCGGCATAGCGTGTGTGATCGACAGGATGGAGCGCGAGAACAAAGACCTTTCCTTATAACAGTACGGCAGGCAACCCGTTTTTATAAGTATCGTTACGTCGGCGTGAATTTGCAAACCCGTAGGTGGTGTGCTATAGTTATTTGCAGAAGGTCAGTGACGTGCCCGACCCGATGATGATACGTCCAAGGAGGATACACTATGGTCCAGAAAGCAAGTCCAGATTTAACGGCAATGATGAACCAGGCCATCGCCGGAGAGCTTCAGGCGATCGTCCAGTACATGTGGCATCATATCATGGTAAAAGGCATGAACTCGTCGTCCCTGATGGATGTTTTCGAAGGCGTTGCCATGGAAGAAATGAAGCATGCTGAAAAGATCGCCGAGCGGCTCTTTTATTTCGACGTTGCGCCGACCACCAAGCCGAATCCGATCGCCAAGGGCGGCACCGCCGAACAGATGCTGCAAGCGGATGTAAAAGCCGAGGAAGAGGCGATCACCTTGTATAAGGATATTATCAAACAGGCCGCGGCGGAGAAGGACGAAACCACACGGCTTCTGTTTGAAGAGATCCTGTCGGACGAAGAACGTCACCACGATACCTTCACCACGCTGCTGGGAAAATAAAACTCACGCATATCGGATACCAAAAGAAAAGGACAGGCAAACGCCTGTCCTTTTCTTTTTCTCATGCCTCGCGCTCTTACGGCATGGTAAATTCCTTGCCCGCAATGCGGACGGTAAGCACGGGGCAGGGGGATTTTCGCACGACTTTCTCCGCTGTGCTGCCGAACAGCATGTGGTCAATGCCGGTCCTTCCATGTGTGCCGATAACGATCAGATCCACCTTCTTTTCCTTTGCCGTCCTGATGATCTCCACAAACGGTACGCCATGCACGACCACTTTCTCGATATCCTTTGCCTTCTCTGCGGCCTCCGCTGCCCACTTTTCCATCTCCCGCGACGCACTTTTCTCCATTTCTTCCATCATGTCGGTGACGGACAGGGAAGAGGGAACATACCATTCCGCGATGCTGATATCCTGGATGACATACAGCATGATGAGCCGGGCCTTATAATCGCGGGCAAGGGAGAGGGCATAATCCATTGCAGCGCGGGCGCCCTGAGAAAAGTCCGTGGGGAACAAGATGGTATTGATCTGCATGGCGGCCTCCTGGGAAATGATTGAGATGATTCAATTCTATCGCCACATGAGCGGGGTGTCAAACGAAAAGGAAAATTCATGAACGAACAGGCGCATGTCCTTCGAGGATCCCGCGGGTAAGACCGTGGTTTCACTGAATATTCTCTTGACGGGACCGCGCGGCTGCCCTACAATATGTTTCAAATTGACACTATTACCGCGAGGAAGGGCCTGTCTATTGTCAGTAAGCATGTGAGCAGAAACTGAAAAGGGGCGTTTGTCATGGATTTGTACCAGATCATCAGCTACCCGCTTTACGTGGGAGCGGTCCTTGAGGCAATCCTCGGGATCGCCCTGCTCAAGCAGGCGCCCCGCCAGAGCCGGGCACTGCGGGGCGCTGCAATCCTTTTCTTTTCCTCCGCACTTTTCGCGCTGTTCACCGCCATTTCCTATACCCTCGAATCAGAGGGAAGGTCTTATAATTTCTTCAATCGTGCTTCCTGGATCGGCTGGTTCATGATCCCGGCATGCCTGCAGTTTGCCTACTATTTGCAATATGAGAACAGTCGTGCCGGCCGCATCGTGGGCTGGGTGCTCTACCCGTTCTGGACCGTGGTCCTGGCGATTACCCTTTTTACCGACTGGGTGGAGCCGGGGGACCCGTCGCTGATCCCGTTTGTTGATCTTGACGGACCTCTGGAAAAACCCCTCAGAATCGTCGGCACCCTTCTGGCGTTCTGGCTCCTTGTTGTGCTTTACCGCGCAAAAAACCGTGTGACCGGCATAAAGAAGGCGCAGTTCAATCTGTTTTTTTACGGCACCCTCTTCTTTAATCTCAGCTGTATCATGGTTGCCGGGGTCCTGCCGCTGTTCGGCGCGATCAATCCCGCGTTCACCACATTCTTCAGCCTCCCCTGGGTGATTATCACCTATTACGCGATCACGAGGCACCATCTCTTTGATCTGCGTCTGCTTGTCTCCCGAGCGCTTAATGTAGTCATCTTGTCGCTGTTGTTCGCCGCACTCCACCTTGGTTTGTTCCAGCTTTTATCGCCTGTTCTCGGTAATACGCTCGGTATTCTTCTGTCCCTTGCCGTCATTGGGATGGTTATCTTCGGGACCCAGTTCAGCCACAGGGTGCAGCGCTGGGTCCAGCATCTTGTTCTGCAGGACAGATATTCGTATCAGGAAGTCCTCAAGGAGTCCATTCAGGCTCTGGTTACGATCCTGAACCAGGATGAACTGCTGGCATATCTTATCCACAGCATAAAAAAAAGCCTGGGTGTGGAAAGCATTTGCCTCTCCCTCAGGATGCAGGACGGCAAACTTGCACAACTCTATGGCGACGGAACGTTGAAACTTGAGAAGCAGAGCTCTCTGATGAATGACGACCTCCTTGCATGGCTATGCCGGGAAAATCGCATCATGGTCAGGGAAGAGCTTGAGGGCGGCACGGCGTCAGACGACACCGCGAAGGTGCTTGCCTGTATGACGGGTTTGGGCGCTGAGCTGCTCATCCCGCTTGTTTACAAGGGGAGCTTCAAGGGCGTTATCATGCTCGGAAAGAAGGGCAGCGGCGATTCGTATGTGCAGAGCGACATAGAGCTTCTTGAATCGCTGGCCGGCCATGCGGTTGTGGCAATTGTGAATGCACAACTGTATGACGAGTCCCGTCGTCTGAATGAGTCCTATCTGGAGAGCGAAGAAAAATTTCGAACCCTGGCAGACACTGCCACGATGGGCATCTTTATCCATCAGGGCGGAAATTTTCTCTACACCAACCGTTATGCTGAACTAGTATGCGGGTATACGCGCGATGAATTTCTGGATCTGAACTTCATGAGCCTTACCCATCCGGACTATGTCGAGATGGTCAAACAGCGTGCTCGCGAACGTCTTGAAGGCGGCCAGCCGCCGCCGCAATACGAGTTCAAGATTGTGAGAAAGGACAGGAAGGAGCGGTGGGTTCTTATGACCGCCGGCATCACGACCTATGAGGGGAAACCTGCGGTTATCGGGACCATAATCGATATCACGAAGCGGAAAGAAGCAGAGGAAGAGAGGGAAAATTATTACCAGCAGCTGCAGAAGGCGCTGCAATCCTTTAAAGAGAGTGAGCGGCGGTTTAGGACGCTGGCGGAAACCACAGCTGCAGGGATCCTGATTGAGCAGGCGGAAAAAGTGGTCTATACAAATCCCGCCGTCGGGACGATCGTGGGTTACACTGACCAGGAACTGGCGGTCATGAGCACTATGGACCTTATTCATCCCGACTATCGGGACCTGGTGAGGGAGCGGGGCCGCGCACGCATGGCAGGCGAACCGGCACCCGCGGAATACGAGATCCAGGTGCTTGCTAAAACGGGTGAGGCGCGATGGGTTAACGCGGTCATGGGGATCATTGAATTTGCGGGTAAACCGGCAACACTGGTAACAACTTTCGATATCACCGCGCGCAAAAAGGCCGAAGAGCAACGTCATCTTATGTCGTCCCTGGTCGAGAATAGTTCTGACTTCATCGGTATTGCCTCGATGGACGGGTTCGTGCTTCAGATAAACAGCGCCGGAAAAAAAATGGTCGGGATCGAGAACGTGAAAGGGACCCACATTTCCGAATATTTTCTCCAGTGCGATTTACCGGCCCTTCAGGAAAACTTGCTGCCGAACGACGCCTGGCGGGGCGAGTTCAGGTTAAAACACTTTGTATCCGGAGCGCCGATCCCGATCGATCTGTACGGTTTCACGATATTTGACGAAAATACCCGAAAACCGAACGCACGTGCTGTTGTGATCCGCGACATCACGACTCTTAAGCTGGCACAGGCTGAGCGCGAGCAGTATTATTTAGAGCTGCAACAGGCAATTGAATCACTCAAGGAGAGCGAGTCGAGATTCAGGACTCTTGCTGAAACAACCACAGCCGGGATCGTCATTAATCAGGGGGGCAAGTATATCTACGCCAACTCTGCATGCTCCAAAATCACGGGGTACAGTGTCGAAGAATTACTCAACATGAACTTCTGGGACATTATTCATCCGGAATATAAAGACTTGATCAAGACCCGGGGATTGTCGCGCCTGCGGGGTGCGACGCTGCCTATGGGAGATGAAATTAAACTGAGCACCAAGAACGGCGTAACACTGTGGTGCAATTATACTGCCGGACGCATTGATTTTGACGGGGCACCCGCAGTTGTTGTGACCTTTTTCGATATTACCGATCGTAAGCGCGCGGAAGCGGAACAATTCAGATTATACGAAGAGAACGTGAAGCACTATCAGGCGAGGATCGCGGAAGAGAAAAAATATCAGTTGGAAAAAGAACAGTTGACCCGGGACCTTCACGACGGCATCGGAGGCATAACCACGAACATCAGTCTGCTGGCCGACCTGGCGCGGAACATGTCCACGGAGCCACAGGTCAATAAAATGCTGGTAACCATTTCCGATCTTGCGCGGGGCGGGATAGCCGAGATTCGTGGTTTCCTGCAAAGCCTTGACGCGCGGGACCTCACCTGGCAGGTGTTGATCGCGGAGCTCAGGATCCTGGGCAGCAACATGGTGGAGCCGCATGGGATCTCGTTCGACATGTCAGCCACGCTCGGGGAGGTCCCCCATCAACCGAACAGCATTCTCTGTATGAACCTCTACCGTATTTACAAGGAAGCGCTTACCAATATCGTAAAACATGCGGGCGCCAGAAACGTCAGGGTTGTCCTTATTGCCGATTCCGACGAGCTCGTTCTCTCGATCGGTGATGACGGGGCGGGGCTGGACAAAAAGCGGCCAAGCGGGCGGGGTCTTCTCAACATGCAAACCCGGGCAACGGAAATGAAGGGGCAGTTGATCATGTCAAAGAACGAAGGGCACGGCATGTTGATAAACCTCAAGGTTCCTCTCACCTGACAGAACCCGCGGTGGGCGGGTATGGTGTCAGACGACCTGTTATGCTATAGTTTGAGAGCACGGTAAGGAAAGAGAAAGACCGCGACGCGGAAAACGAAAAGGCAGAGACTATGCGATTAGTTATTGTTGAAGATGACCCGCTGTTAAGAGAGAACCTGAAGCTGATCCTGAGCGGCGAGGCCGGCATAACCGTGGTGGGCACGTTTGGATCTGCCGAAGATGCCCTGCTGGAGATGAAAAATGTCGCTCCTGACGTACTGCTCGCCGACCTGGGTCTGCCCGGGATGTCGGGGATCGAGCTTATCAAAAGGGTGAAGGAAAGCATGCCCGCTCTCGAAATCATGGCGCACACCGTGTTCGATGACCGCGAAAATGTTTTTTCGGCGCTCAAGGCCGGCGCATCGGGATATATGCTTAAGGGGAGCAGCCCGCGTGAGATCATTGAGGCCATCTATGGCCTTTACAAGGGCGGTGCTCCGATGAGCCCGAAGATCGCGCGCAAGGTGATCCATGAGTTCCATGACGTGCCTACCAACAATCAATTCTTCCTGAGCCAGCGGGAAAAGGCGATCGTGCGTTGTGTTGAGGAGGGCCTGACCTATAAGGAGATTTCGGAGCGTCTGGCGATCAGCCCCAATACAGTCCATTCCCATATAAAAAATATCTACGAGAAGCTTCAGGCGAAAGACAGGGGCGAAGCCCTCACAAAAGCTAGAGAAAAAGGCATTATCTGATCTTTCACCCGACGTGTTGCATTTTCACCACATCCCCCAAAAATACCCTTGTCGGGTGATTTACTTCCTCCCGGAAAAACAGTAATCTTCAACTAACAGTAATAATCAGGTTGTTGCAGAACGACACCAGGTGCTCGAGTAGTGCCCAACCCGGTGTTTGAACGGCCGCGTTTCTGTTGTCCCAGCCACAAGGAGTTAGGAATGGATTTTGACGATGACGATAAAACTTCATTGCAACAATTGAATTCAGCGCCGAGCGTGGAGAGGTATTTAAACATGGATGACAAAGAAAAAGACCTGGAGATCCAAAAAGCCGTATTCCGTCTGCAGAAAAGGATCAATGAAATCCTGTATCTCATGGAATCTGAAGCGACGCCGAGAGAGAACGCCCGGAGGAACGACTGAACCATGTCATACCAACCCATGGAAACATCTCGCAGGGACACCGTAAAAATAAAATGCTGGGACTTTATGAAGTGCGGTCATGACAAAACCGCCGGTTGTCCCGCGGTTATACAGTCCGCCGGCAGATCGTGCTGGCTGGTTGCCGGAACGCTGTGCGGCGGCAAGCCGCAGGGCACGTTCGCCAAAATGCTTGCAAGCTGCATGGAGTGCGAGTTTTTTATGAAGATTAAAAATAAGGTTATCTGACAGACCGCTATATTTTATAGTACATTCGGCATCATCGTTCACCTCCTCTTTTTGATCACCCCCTTCGTTCTTGAAGGGGGTGAGTTTTTTTCCGCAGATCGATAGTCCTCAGCCAGGTTGACACAGGCCACTATTCACTTGACCCCAATGAACAAAAAGAGTATTTTTTGTCAGTTGGTTCGCAATAAACACGACAATACTACAAAGAGAATGGAGACATGTATGAAGCAATTCTTTACAAGTCTTTTTGGGGCGGTATTAACAACAATGCTGGTCGTTTCATGCAGCAGCGGCGGTGGCAGCGATAGTTCCGACAACGGATCCAACGGTCCGGTTGCACCGCTTGTTTCATCTGTAACACCGACAGATAAAGCAAAAGGAGTTTCTTCCTTTACTAAGATCTCAGCGAAGTTCAACAAAGCGATGACGGGAGCGAGCATTGATTCCGCATCCTTCACGGTGAACTCTTCACCGAGCACGGCAGTTACCGGTACGGCGAATTACAATGATTCGTCTGCAACTGCGACCTTTGTCCCGACATCGCCAGCCATGCTTGCGCCGGCCACAGACTATACTGCCACGATAACCACCGGGGCAAGGGACAGCGCAGGCAATCCCCTGGCAAACAATTATACCTGGAGTTTTAAGACGACGCACCTCGATGAAGCTACGTTCGGGGACAAGGGCAGGGTGATGACTCCTATCGGAGGGTATACCGTCACGAAAGACGCTGCGTATGCGATTGCTGTTCAGACAAACGGTAAAATCGTTGTTGGAGGAGACGCGACGGGTTCACTCGCAGGCAATACTCCGCGCAACGCGATTGCAAGATATAACACAGATGGTGCGCTTGATGCATCGTTCAATGGTTCCGGTGTGCTTTGGGCGCAAAACATCGCATCAGGCAGTTCCGACCATATCAATGCCATGACAATCGATGGCGCTACCGGCAAGATTCTGGTTGCTGGATGGAGCGCTTCGAACGCTGACGCCAGCACGTTGGTTGCCCGGTATAATGCGAATGGTACGCCAGACACCTCGTTTGGCACAAACGGGGTGGTGGTGCAAGACCTGTCCGGCTCATTTCATGACGACAGCGCATTCGCGATAGCGATTCCGACCGGGGGGAACATCATCATCGGCGGATCCAGCGCTTGTGGAGCGGGCACCTGCCTGGCGTTGACCCGCTTAGATGCGTCGAATGGGAGCAAAGATATATCGTTCGGCGCAAGCGGCATTACTCTGACGGATCTCGGTGCGACTGCTACGGGCATCCGATCAATCGCACTTGATACCAACGGAAAGATAGTTGCCGCCGCGACAACGGGAGCGAATCTGGAAGGCACAGCGATCGGGCACATTGTCATTGTTCGCTATTTGAATACCGGCGTACTTGACTCGTTATTCGGCGTAAACGGTGTTGTTGTCACAAGCCTGTCTTCCTATGGAGATGCAGCCCAGGCGATCGCAGTTCAGCCGGACAACAAGATCCTCGTAGCGGGCTGGGTCGTGAATGACGCCGTGGTGCTCCGGTATAATACGGACGGCTCACTCGATACGACCTTCGGCAACCAGGGCCGAGCGGTTACCGATATCGGCAACGGGAATAATTATTCCTATGCACTTGCGCTGCAGACTGACGGCAAGATTGTGACAGCCGGGAAAGCAACGAATCCGTCGGATCCCTCTGACACGGTGTTTGCGCTTATGCGTTACACCAAGGACGGCATCCTGGATACAACCTTTGAGGACAACGGTATTGCGCTCCTGAATTTTTCCGTGCCGGGCAATGCTGCGCATGCAGTGGCAATCGACCCGAGCGGCAGGATCGTTGTCGCCGGCGAGGCAGGCGGACATTTTGCTCTTGCACGGTATGTGAAGTAAGCACTCACCCAGAAACGACCAGCAGCTCCGCGTGAACGATTGCGGAGCTTTTTACTTTTTGCTGAGGCGAAATTCCGCAATAAACCGAAAAAACAATTGACAATTATTCCCTAGACTGTTATAAATTACGCCTATGCTTGAGGCCACGGAAAAGATATGGATGGACGGAAAGCTCGTTCTCTGGAACGATGCCAAGGTCCATGTCCTCACGCACACCCTGCATTACGGCACCGGTGTGTTCGAGGGCATCCGCTGCTACAAGACGAATTCCGGCTCCGCGGTGTTTCGCCTCAAAGAGCATGTGGACCGGCTCTTCGCCTCAGCCCACATCTGCCTCATGGAGATTCCCTTCACCCGCGAGCAGGTGACTGAAGCCATCCTTGAGACCATTCGCGTGAATAAAATAGATGCCTGCTACATCAGGCCGCTCGCGTATATCGGCTACGGCGCCATGGGCATTTATCCGAAGGCGAACCCCGTCAACCTCTCGATCGCGGTCTGGCCCTGGGGCAGCTACCTCGGCGAAGAAGGGCTGAAGAACGGCATTCGCGTAAAGATCTCATCCTTTACCCGGCCCAGCGTGAACTCCACCATGGTCCGTTCCAAGACCACGGCCAATTATGCGAATTCGCTTCTGGCAAAACGGGAAGCGCTGAAAGACGGATATGACGAGGCCATGCTGCTCGATACCGACGGCTATGTTGCGGAAGGCAGCGGAGAGAATGTTTTTATCGTACGCAACGGAGTGATCAAAACACCGCCGCTTACCTCCATTCTTGAAGGGATCACACGGGACACGATCATGCAGCTTGCAGCGAAGCGCGGCATGCGGCTCGTGGAAGAGCGTTTTACCCGCGACGAGTTGTATGTTGCCGATGAGGCATTTTTCAGCGGCACCGCCGCCGAGATCACGCCGATCCGCGAAGTGGACAATAGAAAGATCGGCGCAGGCAAAACAGGGCCCGTTACCAAGGTCCTGCAGAAGGCCTTCTTCGATATCGTGCAGGGCAGGGACAAGAAACACGCAAGCTGGCTGACCTTTGTGAAGAAGCGGCCGGCGAAGAAGAAAAAATAACGTTTTCACAAGTGCCGAAGTGGTGGAACTGGTAGACACGCACGTTTGAGGGGCGTGTGGCGCAAGCCATGGGGGTTCGATTCCCCCCTTCGGCACCATTTTTAACATCCTTGCTTGATCGCTCACCACGCATCATCGCCTCCCTGATCAACACAGATCAACACATCATGAAAACGATCACGTCCATCATACTCCTTGCTTGTGCAATGGTTCTGCTGCCTGTTTTCTCAAGCGCGCAGGAGCCAAAGGCCGCCAACCAGGCTGTGGTGTCCGTGCCGCTCGCGAACGTGCATGAAGCGCCGTTGCCCAAGTCCCGGCTCGTGACCCAGGTGCTCATGGCCGACGAAGTTCGCGTCCTGGAAAAGCGGGACTACCGCTACCGGATCTCCATTCCGAGCCAGGACAACCGCGAGGGCTGGATCCAGCAGGAAGCAGTGCATATTTTGCGCGACAAGGGCCACCTGTATCTGAACACCGAGCGCCCCTGGATCATCATAACCACGCCAAAGACCCAGGCCCTGATCCTGGACAAGACCGGCAATCACAACGTTCCGCTGTATGCCGGTACACGCCTGCCTCTCATCGAACAGACCACGGACGGATTCAAGGTGCAGTTCCCCGATCGTTCCGTGGCCATCATCAGCACGTCGGAAGCGCGTTTTGTCAAATCCGCTGATCCTTTGATGAATGATACGACACCCGACGACATCGCCAAAACAGCCAATCAGTTTCTCAATGTGCGCCACCTTGCCGGCGGGCTTACGGTCCAGGGTATGGATGCTGCAGGCCTCGTCTATATTTCGTATCGGGTCCACGGGATTCCGATCAGCACGGAACTCACTTCGTTCAAGGAACGGGCCCAACGCGTTTCCAAAAAGGACCTCCAGCCAGGTGATGTGCTGGTATTCCATGCCGAGGGCGCGGGATTGTTTCTGGGAAATGGCAGATTTCTTCAGGTCCCTAAAAAACGCGCGGTCCAGGTGTCCGGGATCTTTGACAAGAGGTTCGCGTTGTCACTCCAGTACGGTTTGCGCCTGATCAACGCCGGTCCTGACGAACAAAAGCGCATGTCCGAGATGATGGCGGATGAGATCCTGCTTTCGCAGTCAAGGGCCATGGGGCTTCCCCTCGGCAAGCGGATCGTATACTGGGCAGGTCGTTTCATCGGCACAACCTATGACACCGATCCCCTTGGGCTGTATGTTCGCACCAACCGCGTTGTTACCGATGAAAAGGCCGACTGCATGTACCTGACCTTCCGCGCTGTGGAGCTTGCGATGACCGAAACCCCCGGACAGGCAATTGAAAAAGCGCTTGCCCTGAGGTTCGCTACGCAGGGAAAACTCGCAGACGGACTCATTACAAATTATGATGAGCGGTATCAGTATGGCGAAGATATGGTCTTCAGCGGCAAGTGGGGGAAGAATATTACCGGGGAACTTGGCAGGACAAAGGTCATTCCGGGTTCCCGCGGCAAGGACGAAGTAAGCATTCTACCCCGCTCTGTCCTGATGAACAGGACGCTCCAGAAAAAGCTTCAGGACGGCGATATTATCTACTGGGTCAAGGACCCCAAGAAACGCGTGGTCGGGGAGATCGTGGCCCACTTGTCGATCATCAGCATCAAAAACGGACGGCCTTATCTGATCCACGCCTCAGGATCCAAAGACCGGGACAACGCACCGGGCAGTGGTATCGTGAAAGAGGTCCTGTTCACCGAGTACGTCCGGACTATGAAATTTATCGGCGCATTTGTCACCCGTTTCGAGCAGTAGCAGTTTTCCTCCAATTTCGTTTGACAACGATCATTCCTCTCTGATATTCTCTGCGTACATCATTATTCATTCCCGAATTATATAACTCCGAACACATCACAGGAGCCCTATGCTCTCCAAGGTCATCAGCTCGGCGGTCCTCGGCATCGACGCATACCCGGTTGAAGTAGAAGTCGACATCGCGAGCAGAGGTCTCCCCTTCTTTTCCACCGTGGGCCTTCCTGATGCGGCAGTAAAAGAGAGCAAGGAGCGCGTGCGTGCGGCGCTCAAGAACACCGGTTTCGATTTTCCCCTCAAACAGGTAGTTGTCAATCTCGCTCCCGCTGATATTAAAAAAGAAGGTTCTGCCTTCGATCTCCCCATCGCCATCGGCATGCTGATCGCCGAGGGTATCATCACACAGGAGATGGTCAACGGTTATCTGATCGTGGGGGAGCTCTCGCTCGACGGACGGGTCAAGCCGGTGCGGGGCGCTCTGTCCATGGCAGTGCTCGCGAAAAAGTCAGGCTACCGCGGCATGGTGATCCCCGCGGACAATGCGCAGGAAGCAGCGGTCGTCGAGTCTGTCCGGATCTTCGGCATGGAGACCCTGCCGCAGGTGGTTGAGTTTCTCACCGGGTCCCTGCCCATGGAGCCGGTGCTCATTAATGTTAAAAGCGCTTTCGAGACCTACTCTGCTTATCAGGAAGATTTTTCCGAGGTCCGGGGCCAGGAACACGCACGGCGCGCCATTGAAGTGGCGGCAGCCGGAGGCCATAACATCATCATGATCGGCCCGCCGGGATCGGGCAAAACCATGCTTGCTCGTCGATTGCCTTCGGTGTTGCCACAGATGAGCTTTGATGAATCCATCGAGACCACGAAGATTCACAGTATCATGGGTCTCCTCAGAAAAGGCCAGCCGCTTATTGCAACCAGGCCTTATCGAAGCCCGCACCATACGATCTCCGACGCAGGCTTGATCGGCGGCGGGCAGATTCCCAAGCCGGGAGAGGTCAGTCTTTCCCATAACGGGATACTGTTCCTTGATGAGCTTCCTGAATTCAAGAGGAACGTACTTGAGGCCCTGCGCCAACCACTCGAAGACGGTCAGGTAACCATTTCCCGCGCCGTGACGTCCCTCACCTATCCTGCGTCACTGATGCTGGTTGCAGCCATGAACCCCTGCAAGTGCGGCAACTGGGGAGATCCGGCGCATCAATGTCAATGCACCCCACATCAAGTCCAGACCTACCGGTCGCGCGTGTCCGGTCCGCTCATGGACCGGATCGATATTCACATTGAAGTGCCTGCGGTGAAGTTCAACGAAATATCATCCGATGCTTCAGCGGAACCGTCGTCAGCGATACGCGAACGAGTGACCAGGGCGCGTACTATTCAATATGCGCGCTTCAAGAGCGACGGCATTTATGCGAATGCTCATATGAAACCGAGGCATATCCGGAAGTATTGCAAGATCGACGAAGATTCGCTCAGCCTTATGGAGAAAGCGATGAACCGGCTGGGCTTGTCGGCCCGCGCCTATAACCGTATTCTCAAGGTGGCGCGGACAATCGCGGATATCGAAAGTGCAGAGAAGATAGCGACGGAGCATATCTCAGAAGCGATTCAGTATCGCAGTCTGGATAGAAGGATGAATTGAAAAACTAACCGCGGGGATTCCTCATCGCAAGATCACTTGACCTGCAGACGGAAATTAATCAGGGAGGATTGCTATCATGAAAACATCAGCATCGATCGTTGCACTGGTACTCGGCATGCTCTTTTTTGCTGCACCCGGTTTTGCCGCGGGGTTCAGGCTTCCTGATCAGGATGCCGCAGCCATGGGCATGGCCGGAGCTTTTGTAGGCCAGGCGGACGATCCTGCCGCGGTATGGTACAACCCTGCCGGTATTACGCAACTCGACGGCACGAGAATTTCCGGCGGCGCAGTGGCGATCTATCCGGTCAATAAGCACGAAAGCGCAGGAGGCCCAACCGATGTTGCCGAACGAAAAGTCCATCTGCCTTTTCATCTCTTCGCAACAAGCAAGATCAACGATGCCATGACCGTTGGTCTTGGCATAACGAATCCTTTCGGTCTCTCATCGACCTGGTCCGATACCAGCGCGACACGATATGTTGCGACTTTCAGCGAGGTGAAGACGCTCAATATCAATCCCACCATCGCGTACAGGATCAACGATGCTCTTTCCGTGGCAGCAGGGGTAAACTATTTACAACTGGAAGCTACCATGGATAAGATGCTGCCGACGCCATTCGGTGACCGAAGTTTCAGCTTGAAGGGTGATGGCGTTGGCTGGGGTGTAAATGCAGCGGTCAAATATGCGGCCACCGACCGGACCAGTTTCGGACTGAGCTATCGCAGCAGGATCAAGGTCAGCATGGATGGGACGGCGTCTGTGGACCTTCAGCTTCCTGCCCCGTCTAATTCCGCGAAGACATCGATCACGCTGCCCGATCTGGTCCAGATCGGCACATCGTACAAAGCCACGGATGACCTGTTGATCAACGTTGACCTGGAGTATACCGGATGGTCGTCCTACGATAAGCTTGTCGTGACCTCAGATTCGATCCTTGCCTTGTCCGGCGGCGCAACTGATACGTCGCGTGAAGACAAAAAATGGAAGAACACCTGGATGGTCCGCATCGGGGGACAATACAAGGTATCGGAGCAGTGGAAGCTCCGGGCAGGGTATGTGTTCGACGCGAGCCCGGTGCCGGAAAAGTATTTTGACACCCGCGTGCCTGATTCCAACCGCCATGGTGTTACGATCGGAACGGGATACACGAGCGGCCGCATTACGATCGATGCCGCCTACCTGTATCTTGTTTTTGCAAACCGAACTATCACCAACAGCGTTGCGGACGATGCAACGCCGACGCCTGCAGCATTAACCGGCACCTATAAATCTCTGGCGCACATAGCCGGTGTTACCCTTGGCTATAAATTTTAAACCGGTTACGCGCAGTGTCAGGATAAATTAATATCTTGACAACAACCGTGCTTCTCCAATAAGATGAGCAATATCTGCGAGTGATGATATATCGCAGGAATATCCTCAGCCGGTCCGAGGGCATATCGACGCAACGAATGCCCGCGCGGTTGATGACCGGCGTAGTTTGACAAGCGAGACCTTTATCGGGGTGAATATCATGCTTCAGCATGTTCACCAGGTAAAGGTTTTTTTATCACTAAAGACGGGAGCTTGGCCGGACTCGTGCAGCGAACAGCTGCGGGTAATCGGCAGAGGAGAGGGCCATGAAAAAAACGATCAACAAGATCCTGATTGCGAACCGGGGTGTCCCGGCGGTTCGGGTAATGCATACCTGCCGCGACCGGAAGATCCCGACGGTGGCGGTGTACAGCGACCCCGACCGCCTGGCGCACCATGTCTTTATGGCGGACGAAGCCATATATATCGGCGCAGCGCCGCCGGCCGAGTCTTACCTTAACAAGGACAAAATGGTCGAGGCCGCCCTCCGGAGCGGTGCGGACGCGATCCATCCCGGTTGGGGTTTCCTTGCGGAGAATGCCGAGTTCGCGCAGAAGGTGATCGATGCGGGGCTCACCTGGATCGGGCCGTCGCCCGACGTCATCCGCATGCTGGGGGACAAGATCGAGGCCAAGGCGCTGGCCAGGAAAGCCAACGTGCCGACGATCCCGGGTGTGGATGCGGTCACCAATATAGAACAGATCAAGACCTGGATGAAAAAGGATGACGTCGCATATCCGATCATGATCAAAGCCTCGTCCGGCGGCGGCGGCAAAGGCATGGTTAAGATCGAGAATGACGAGGAACTGACACAGGGCCTGGCGCGTGCGCGGTCCGAGGCGAAAAAATCGTTCGGCGACGATACCATCCTGGTCGAGAAATATATCGAACGGGGAAGGCACATCGAGGTCCAGATCGTTGCGGACAGCCACGGCAACGTGGTCCATCTGTACGAACGCGAGTGTACGCTCCAGCGCAGGAACCAGAAGATCATAGAAGAAGCGCCGTCCCCGAGCCTCGACGAAAACCTGCGGACAGAAATCTGCTTTACTGCCACGCGGCTGATGCGCGATATCGGCTATACCACGGCCGGCACGGTTGAATACATATTCGATTCCCAGACACGGAAGTTCTATTTTCTGGAAGTGAACACCCGGCTCCAGGTCGAACACGGCATCACCGAATTGATCACGGGCCTCGATATCGTGGGCATCATGATCGATGTGGCGCTCGGCAAGAAGCTGCCGTTCAAACAATCCGCGATCCGTCCGAACCGCTGGGCGCTCGAGGTCCGCTTGAACGCAGAAGACCCCAAGAGCTTCAGCCCGTCCTTCGGCCCGATCACGAGGCTCCAGATCCCCATGGGCCCGAACGTGCGCGTGGCCTCGGGCGTTTACGAGGGCGGCGACATTCCTCCGTATTATGATTCGCTCTTCATGCTGCTGATGACCGCGGGTGCGAACCGTGACGACGCCATCAAGGTGATGGACCGGTCGCTCGGCAGAAATTTGCGCGTGGAAGGCGTCAAGACGCTCCAGCCGCTGCTGCTCTCGATCATCCGACATCCGTCGTTCGCAGCCGGCGAGTTCTCCACACGGTTCATCGAAGAGCATATGGACGAGCTCATCTCGATGTTCCAGGAAAAGAACAGCGAGGACGAAGTGCTCAAGATCGCGCGGTATGTGGCCGAGACCTCGGCCCTGGGGCCGCAGAAGTGGATGTAAGGAATATTTCGGAATGCGGATTGCTGATTTCGGAATTTGGCCATGAAGGATATCAGTAAACTGCTCGACGGATTGTTCGATGAGGAGAATTATGGCAGACACAGTTTTCGTCAAACCCGGGATGTCGTCGAAAGAGATCATCAAGGCGGTCCGTTCGCTCAAGGGAGTTTGCCTCACCTCCGTGGGCATGCGCGACGCCGGGCAGTCGGACTTCAAGAACCGCCACCGCATCTACGACCTGAAAACGCTCGCGCCGTATTACAATGCCATGGGCCTGTTCTCGGCCGAGACGCACGGCGGAGCGCGCTGGCATGTGGGCATCATGAACCGGAGGGAGAGCCCGTTTGAAGAAGGCGCGATTCTTCGCGAGCTGATGCCGAATGTGCTGCAGCAGACGCTGATCCGCGAGACGAATCTCTTCGGGTACCGGCCCTACCCCAAAAACGTGATCGAGCACGTGGTTTCCCGCGTCGATATCGATGTCTGGCGCTGCTTCTCGTTCCTGAACGATGTGCGCAATATGCGCACCGTGGCCGAGGTGGTCATGAAGCGGGGACGGCTGTTCGAACCCACGATATCCTTTACCGTGGCGGACTGGGCCACGAACGAGTATTACCTCGGCGTCGTCCGCGACATGGTGGACCTCTGCGCCGGGACCGATGAGATCGTGCTGTGCATCAAGGACATGGCGGGAGTGGGCGATGTGTCGCGCATCGGGAATCTGGTCGATGCGATCAAACAGAAATATCCAAAGCTGGTGATCAATTACCACCGCCATATCACGGACGGTTTGGCTGTGCCGGCCTTCCTTTCAGCGGCGAAAGCCGGTGCAACGATCTTCGATGTGGAAGAGGACTCGCTCGTCCGGTTCTACGGCCACTCGCCGATCCTGGCGATACAGGCGATCTTCGAGGAGTCCGGCATCCCGGTCCACCTGAACAGGCCCGAGGCTGAGGCTGCGGTAAGGAAAGTTCGCGAGTGGATCGGACACTACGAATGGGCGGAGTCGCCCTTTAAGGGCCTGGACCATACCGTGACCCGTCACCGGATGCCGGGCGGCGCGTTCCCGAGCTCGTTCGAACAGGCGGACAAAGGAGAATTCCTGCATCTTATGCCCGCGATCCTCACCACCATGTCGCTCTTCAACCGGATCGTGAAGTACTTTGACGTGACGCCGGGCTCCCAGATCACATGGGTGACCTGCAGCGGGATCGTGAACAGGTATGCAAAGGAGCAGGGCGATCGCGGGGTGGAGCATATCATCGCGCTCTTGAAAAAACTTGTAGAAGCAAAAGCGCAGGATTTCGAAGCCATGGACAAGGCTGAGCAGGAGGAGCTGCTTCAGTTGTTCCGGGGCGCGCCCGGAGACTTTAAAAATCTTCTGCTCGGGAACTACGGCAAACTGCCTGTGGGCTGGCCGTCTGACTGGGTGTATGAGAGTACGTTTGGCGATGAATGGAAAGCTAAGATCAAGGACCGCAAAGAGGTCTCGCCGCTCGATGCCATGCCCCAGGACGATCTTGAAAAGCTGCGCAAGGATCTGCAGGAGAATGTCGGCAGGGAAGTTACGGATGAGGAATTTATCCTGTATCTCATGCACCCCAAGGACGCGCTGGAGTTCATCGAGTTTCGCGGCAAGTTCGGCGAAGCGCCGCTTGTTCTCCCGACGGATGTCTGGAGAAAAGGACTTACGAAACCCGGGGCACGCGTGGATTTCGAACACTTCGGGAAACCCTATTCACTCGAACTCGTTTCCATCGGTGCGGAGCATGAAGGCGTGATCCATGTGGTTATGCGCGTGAACAACAAGACGCGGGTATATACGGTGATGACGCCACGGGCCAAGAAGGCCGAGATCCGGATGGCAAAGGGAACCGGCAACATCGGCGCGCCGATCAACGGCAACCTCTGGCGGTTCGGCAATCCCAGCCGCGGACCGATCAAGGCAGGCGATATTGTGCACAAGGGCGAGGAGATAGCGAATCTCGAAGCCATGAAAATGGAGAACGCGATCCTGGCGCCCATGGACGGCCAGATCGTTGAAGTTTGCGTTAAACTGAACGAGACGGTGCAGGAAGGACAGCTGTTGTTCGTGATCGAGAAACAGTAGAAGATCTAACTGCTTCGTTTGTCATAGCGTGACATTGCGTCGATCAAAGCGGAGATGATCTGATCAGGGCTGCGGTGCGGGCTATGGCGGGCTGCATGCACGGTCTGCTCCTGGATAATGCGCTCCTCGTCGCGGGAAAGAGGCACGAACCGTATTCCCGCCAGGTATCGTTGGTCTATCTTCCTGCACCAGACAAGAACTCCCCCCTTATTGCCGCCTACCCGGTCGTTGAACCAGACAAAACCGGGATCCAGCGGCCGTTCGGATTCAACCATCACACCACGTTCGCTCATGTCCTTGAGCCGTACCGCAAAGTCAAGCCATTCTCGACTATGATAGGTGATAACACCCAGAGAACAGGCCTGTTCCCCTTGCAGAGAATGACGCGGTGTAGTTCTATGCTCGTCCATGAAGGTTCCTCTCGGATGAAGGATTATACAAAGGCTTGCTGCTGTCGCAGATAAGCCGGAAGCCAAATTCGTTCTTTGCCCCAGGTTATTATTATTCAGACGATGTATATACGAAACTGAAATAAAAGGAAAGTGAATATTCACATTTTCTCCTGCAATCTTCTGCAACATTCTTCCGGCAGTATAGTCACACGAACCATGTCGCGTGTTCAGGGCCTGCCAGACCACACTCAAACGAAATTCTGTTGAGCGCGTGCAAATTAAACATTCAGGTCGCGCTTATTACCTATCATTCTCCTCAGCAAAGCCTTATAGTGCAATGACTGAGGGAAATTCCGGATTTCGAGCGGGCCCTCTTCAAAGGAGATGTACCTGATGATAAAGAGAACTGATAGCTTGGTATGGTCGCTCGCCCTGTTGATGTTGCTGGCAGGTGTTGTTATTGCATGGGATGCCGATGCGCGCGCAGGAGGAGGACGTTCGTTCGGGGGCAGCGGGTCAAGAAGCTTTGCAGCGCCAAGCCGTTCTTATTCCGGAGGAAACGCCGGCGCTCCGGGACAGCCGTCAACGCAGCCGTCGCCTCAGCCCGCAGGCGGCGGATTTCTCAGGAGCATGGGAGGCGGCATCCTCGGCGGGCTTTTGGGCGGCATGCTCTTCAGCAGCCTCGGTTTCGGCGGAACAGGCGGCGGCTTCGGCGGCGGCGGCATCGGGATCCTCGAGATTCTTCTCTTCTGCGGGATCGGGTATTGGATTCTTACCAGAGTGTTCAATAAACGACGTGAGGCCGCGCTTGCCTACCAGTCAGCGTCGCCTTCGGACGTTGCTCAGGCTCAGGGTGGTTATTCTGCAGGCGCGGGCAGTGGATCCGACCAGCTACGTCGCATGGACCCATCCCTGGATGAGAATGGATTCAAGGAAACAGCCATGGATATCTTTTTCAAAATTCAGGGATGCTGGACGAACAGAAACCTTTCCGCGGGGAACAATCTTTTGACCGATGAAATGAAAGGCATATTTAAAGAGGACATCGACAAACTCATTCAGGATAAAATAATCAATCGCCTCGAGAATATTGCGGTGCGCAAGGTTGAGATCGTTGAGGCATGGCAGGAATCCGGCATGGATTATGTGAAAACCATTTTCACGGCAAACCTTCTGGACTATACCACGGACGACTCAGGAGGAACCGTGATCGCGGGCAGCAAAACAGAGCCGGTGAAATTTGAAGAGTGCTGGACCTTTGCGCGATCTATCGGCAGCAATTTCTGGAAGCTTACGGCGATCAGTCAGGTGTAAGCCGGAGGTTTGGGGGTAAAGATTAAAATCGGAACTTCCTGCATGGTTCCCCATGCGAAAATTTAGCCAGGCGACCGAGGCCGAAGGTTAAGCATTTCGAACTGTCTGAGGCCGCAGGCCGAGTTTTCGAAATGTACAGAGGACGACCGAGTCTGGCGTAAAGAATTTTCGCCGGGTGCCCTTCTTTGGGTCACCTTTCTTTGGGCATGCAAGAAAGGTGACAAGGAGAGATTGTGCAATAAGTTTGAAGATGTCTCATAAAAAAACACCCTGATCCACCCACACAAAACCCAGAAGAGCCAAAAATGTGGCTCTTCTGGGTTTTGTGTGGGTTGTTTTGCACTGTTTATAGTTTTTTGCATATCCCCTTCGCAGCCTTAATGAAAATATTGACCCGTCTAAGGCCACGTCCGCTCGACCGCGCAAACTCGGCCTGCGGCCTCAGACATGCGCGTTCGCCCTTGCGGGACGCTTCCTTAGGCCAAGACGGGTGCCCAATATTTTCATAGGGCCGCTCCGGGGACATGCGGGGTTGGTTTAAAGACGTTGCACCAAAAACCCATGCGAAAATCTAGGCATGCGACCGAGTCCGAGGGTTAAACATTTCGGACTGTCTGAGCCCGGAGGGCGAGTTTCCGAAATGTACTGAGGACGACCGAGCATGCCGTTAAGGATTTCCGCCGGGTGCCCTTCTTTCGGTTACCTTTCTTGGGCAAGCAAGAAAGGTAACAACAACCTGATAAAATGGCAATATATACCGCATAAAATATGAAATAGGAGTTTATTCCACCCACATAAAACCCAGAAGAGCCAAAAATGTTACATCCCTCGGAGGGATCCCCCTCACCCCGCCCTCTCCCCGCCGGGGAGAGGATTAAGAAAGAGATTTCTTTTGTGGAAGATCGCGATATCGCTCTCCGGGAATGTCACGTCCGCGTTCCATGCACGGGCCAGCCAGGCAAAGGTTGCTGGAGCATAAAAACAGATATGCGTAAGATCATTTTTGTAATGCCACTGTGAAAATGCTTCCTGGTCAACAGCCATCCTGGTCATGATGCCGAGCCGTCCTCCCTGCTTCAGGCAATTCCACACCCGATCCAAATCCTTTTTCGGCTCACGCAGATGTTCCACCACCTCAGTGGCGGTTATAAAGTCGTAGACGCGTTCGAACACTGCGGGTTCGTTCTGGTAATATATGTCGTAGAGCGTCATGGAATGGCCGGCTTCTTCGAACAGCAGGGACAGCGTTGGTTCGGGGCCGGATCCGAAATCCAGGCCATGGCTTCCCGGAGCCAGATTGTGCTGCAGGGAAATAAGCATGCGGCTTAAAAAACAGCGATAGCCCAGGTCTTCAGGCGAGTTTTGATGCAGATCGTATCTCTTCTTTTCATCTTCTTCAGATAAAAACTGCCACGGCAATACAAACACCAGGCTGCACACTCCGCATTGATAATAGTTCCGGCGTTTGTCTTGCGAAAAAGCGCGAACGTCATCCGCTTTACACAAGGGACACGTTATTTTTTCTGTTTGCACTGTCACGGGGAAAAGAGTTGAGGGAGGTGCGTCCTGGCGCATGGTCCTATTCGATGTCTCGCATAATCTCAGCCCGGATGAACTTTCGTATGCGTTCCTGGTCCTCTTCCGAGATCTTCAGGAATTGAAGTCCCATGCCTGGTTCGTCCAGCGGCGCCTTATCCGCCTGGTGACTGTAAATGACCACGGCATCGGCGGAGATGGTCCCTTCAGCAAGATGGATCTGGACTGGAAGTTTGGTGTCGAGCGGGCGGGGATCATGCGTGCGGATGTACACCCCATGCTCGGACAGTACGGAGGCGCATTCACCTTCAATGCACTCGACGGTCTGGTTGTCCACCGTCACGGACAGGCTTGTGTGAATGCGGATGTTCATGCGCGGCTGGGGCTCCGTGGCAACCTGGACCACCCGGTAAAGATTCTCGGTCTTGACCGGCATGGCAAGGCAGGTGACCGCTCCCGCGGCAAGACAGGCCATCTCCGCTTCCCGATCGTGCTCCCGGGTGAGGATGATGATCGGAACATTGCGAATTGGCTCGATCCTTTTAAGATCCTGTATCAGTTCGAGGCCGGGCATATCATCGAGATCGTCCGCAATGAAAATGAGAGCAGGCACGGCAATGCCCGCCATTTCGAGGGCTTCTTCCGCGTTCTTGGCCGTCCAGATGTTGTATTGGAGCCGCTGCAGAAGGGTTGAGGTATAGACGAGGCTTTTAATGCTGCTGTCAACGACAAGCAAAAATCGCTGGCGGCCGGGGCGGCGTTCTACGGGGGAAGTGCGTTTTGCTGGCATGGATCTCTACTCCGTTCGATACAAGGCCTGCACGTTACTATCGCAAACCTATTTTTAACTTGCTTATAAAGCTACTACAATCAAGCGTAAAAGGCAAGGTTTAACACGGTTTGTTCCATTCAAATATTACAATTCTGTTAAATCTTTCAGCTCCCCTTGAATTTCTGTGAGCATAGATGCTATAACTAAGCATATGAACAGTAAAATACTGATCGTTGATGATGAACCTGACATCGTGGACCTGGTGACCTATAATCTGAAAAAAGACGGCTTCCGGGTCACGACAGCCTCGGACGGCGAACAGGCGCTGCACAAGATCAGGAAGGACAGGTTTGACCTGGTCGTTCTCGACCTCATGCTCCCGGGCATTCAGGGAGTGGAGCTTTGCCGCATCATCAGGAACGACCCCAAAACAGCACATACGCCGATCATCATGCTGACCGCAAAAGGGGAAGAGGTGGACCGGGTCATCGGCCTCGAAAGCGGCGCAGATGATTACATGACAAAGCCGTTCAGTGCACGAGAGCTCATTGCGCGCATAAAAGCGGTTTTGCGCAGGACCGGAGAGAAAGAAACAACGGAAAAAGCGATTCACATCGGCGATCTGAACATTAATCTGGAAACCCATGGTGTAACAAAAGGCAAAACGCCATTGGAGCTCAGCGCCACTGAATTTAAGCTGCTTGTTTATCTTGTCGAAAGAAAAGGCAAGGTCTTCAGCCGCGAACAGCTGGTTGATGCTGTGTGGAAAGGCGAGGCATTTATCGAACCCCGGACCGTTGATGTTCATATCCGAAGACTCCGGACCCAGATCGAAGATGATCCCGCGAACCCGACATGCATCAAGACCCGGCGAGGCGTGGGTTACTATGTGGATGCGGACGTATGAAACAGCGCATCTTCGGCCGAATATTCATTCTGTATGCGATCCTGATGCTTGCGGCGATCATTGTTACCGAGGTCTTCATTACCGATGCCGTGCGCAGCAGCCACATTAACGATCTGCGGGACCACCTCCTTTCCCAGGCAACGCTTGTTTCCAATGACATCTCTTTTAAGGTCCAGCCCTCTCTCGACCACCTCTGCAAACAGTTTAAAGAGCAAACCGGTTTTCGCGTGACCATTATCGCCCTTGACGGACGGGTGCTCGGAGATTCGGACGCGGAATCATCCCGCATGGATAATCATGCGAACCGGCCGGAAGTGCAGCAGTCTCTCCTGTACGGCTCTGGCATGTTCGTGCGCTACAGCGATACCCTGCATGACGATCTGCTTTACGTTGCTAAAAGGATCATTCGCAACGGACATCACGTCGGCATTGTCCGGCTCAGCATGCAGCTGCAACAGGTAAATGCCGCGATCAATGCTCTCCGGTTCAAGATCATTGCGGTCGTCGTCGCGATCCTGCTTGCCACGGGCCTGTTCTCGATCGGACAGCTGGAGCGCATTCGCAGATTGACCCGGCAGATCGGAGATTTTTCCCGTTCGCTTGCCAGCGGACTCATCGGGAAGAAACTCCATTTCGAACGAGCCGAAGAGTTCGACGAGATAGCCGACAGTCTGAACGCAATGTCCGTGGAATTGCAGAACAGCATAGCAGCAAGCGAAGGGGAGAGGAAGCGGCTGAATGAAATCCTGCAAAGCATCCCCGATGTTCTTTTGATCCTCGAAGCGAATGGCACGATCCAGCTCGCAAGCTCAGCCTCGCGGCTGCATTTCGGGGATGCGATGGGAAAGCAGGTGTTTGAGGTCATACGAAACCCGTTATTCCTATCGCTCATGGAAGAAGCCCGAAAGAACCTTCTGCCCGGCGTCTGCGAACTGCGGCTGGACTATCCGGAGGAACGATTTTATTCCGCGAGGGTTTCACCGCTTTCAACAAAAGAGAAGGTACTGTCCGGGTTTATCGTCATTTTGCATGACATAACGCGTTTAAAAAAACTGGAACAGGTCCGAAAGGACTTTGTCGCGAACATATCGCACGAGATAAAGACGCCGATCACCGCGATCATGGGTTTTTCCGAAACGCTTCTTGAAGGAGCATTGCACGATGCCGAGCATGCGGATAAATTCTTAAAGATCATAAAGGCGAACAGCGAGCGGATCAACAGCCTGGTGGACGATCTCATGACGATCTCAAAGATCGAGCTTGGCGTGGACAGGATTGAAAAAGCACCCACGGATGTTTCGGACGCGATCGAATCTGTTCTGACCCTGCTAAGGCCCAAGGCAGTTGAAAAGAAATTGTTCCTGAAAACCGCATTGCCTGCCGAGCAATTCAAGATCATGGCTGACCGGGACAAGCTTATTCAGGTGCTGACGAATCTCGTGGACAATGCGATCAAGTTTACCGAAACCGGGGGAGTGACGATCGGCGCGCAGGTGGAAAATGACAAGCTCTACCTGTATGTGGAAGACACCGGCATCGGAATCGCCGAGAAACATCTCTCGCGCATTGGCGAACGGTTTTATCGCGTGGATACCGCCCGGTCGCGGAAGATGGGCGGCACCGGGCTTGGCTTTGCGATCGTCAAGCACCTGGTTAAAGCCCACGGTTGGGACCTGCAGATAGAGAGCACGCAGGAAAAGGGCACGAAGATAAAAGTGTACGTGAGTTGACGGTGCAATTCATAAGAACATCAGAGACAGTAGCGAAGAAAGTTCTTGTAATCATCGGCAAAGAGGATGGAACCATCTTTTCATCCAAAATCGCAACAATCTGCTTCAGAATGTCATCTGGCATGGGTTCCATTGACAGCCCTCCTCAATTAGCTATTCCGTTTTTGCATATTAACCCTGATAATATAACTTGGCGACATTTTGCATATTAGTCTTTTTGTGCAAGCGAAGTGATTTCAGGAGGTTAGGTTAAGTTTTATCTTGAACACATTGACCGATCAAGCAGTTCTATGCTACTGTATTCCGAAGAGATAATAACTTGTTAGTTTTGAAAAGAGATAAAGATATGAGCATACTACCTGATAAACGACGTGACAAAAGAACTATTTTGATCGTTGCGATACTCGCAGCGCTCGCGATTCCTATTTTTGCAAAATACCAAGAGACTCGGAATGCATCATCTGAAATTTCTACCGAAAAGAAACAATCGTTGCCTGTATATTTCCCTGCTGGCGAAGCCAAGTATTACTCAAGAGCCGATTCTGTCTCAGGCGTCTCCTACAAGACAAAACTACCATATTCTCCACAAGCAGCAGAGGTTGTTTTAGAGTTTTACGATAAGAAAATGAAAGAGCTAGGGCTGCAACCTTTTGTTGAGGATTACTATAAATACGCCGATCGAAAATGGAGCACCCCATATATTGATGCAACAGCGAAGGGTAATCCGCATATTGTTCAGCTCAACGCAAGCTGGGCCGATACAACAAAATCGAGAAGAGCTGATCTTAACTTAAAGTATTATTGGTTTGTCGATAACAGCCAGTCAACGGTGATATTGGGTTTTAGCGACGACTTAAAAGTCGATTTTCAAATAATTCCCTTTATGGTTCTTCCACCCCCGACGACAACGAAAAACTAACGAACGCGTCCACAGCGACGCGCCTGAAGGCGGCGCGTGACGCTGGCGTTATATCACATTCCCCAAAAGCGGCAGGTGCAATATGGCTGAATTAAAAACAGAGCAAGAACAAGCGCGTAAATTACTTCCATTTACCATATTACTTGTCGTATTAGGCTTCATTTTTATCCGATGGGGTTGGCCTGAATTCAACGCGTTTGTTAAAAAACAAAGACCAGATGTCGCCTTTCTAATTTATGATGTGATGTTAGCCTTGCTTGGACTATTAGGCTTGCCGATGGGACTTTATGGATTTCGAAAAGCTCACCACATATCAGCGACAGGTCAAGTTCCACCCAGAATAAAGGAATTCACGTGGGGTTCTAGTCTAGATGAGAATGCACTTGCACGCCGGACTAGCCGCCTGTTTTATTTTCTTAGTTCTGTTTTAGTCTTGTGCTCATTCGGAATGGTCGCAATCTGCTACATGCTCTATTATAGTTTTACAAAGCATTAAAGCTAAGTTCCGGAATTATAACCTGGGGGTCCACAGCGACGCGCCAAAGGCGGCGCGTGACCCCCGTGTTAGGCAGGAGACATTCAGGATGAACCGGCGAGCAAAGCTCTACTTTCTGTGCGGAAAGATGGCGGCAGGAAAATCGACGCTGGCCAGGGAATTGGCGCAACGTGAAGACGCCATTTTGCTTGTGCAAGACGAGTTCTTGATCAAGCTGTTCCCTGGAGAGATCGTAGATATTCCCGGCTTCGTCAAGTACTCATCAAGGTTGAAGGACGCTCTGGCAGCACACATATGCTCGCTACTCTCGCGAGGGGTATCTGTCGTGCTGGACTTCCCCGGAAATACGAAGGCTCAGCGCACCTGGTTCCGCGAGTTATTTGAACGTGCAAACGTCGAACATGAGTTGCACTTCGCCGATGTGACGGACGAGCTGTGCAAGCGTCAGTTGATGGAACGGAGCAAGGAACTCCCTGAAGGCTCGGCTTTCACAACCGATACTGAGTTTGACGCGATCACAAAGTACTTCCAGGCACCATCAGATGATGAAAGCTTTAACGTCATCCGACATCAACGCGCCTAAAAGGTACCGTTAGGCATTTAAGAGGATTGCATCGCAAAATGAAAAAACATCCGATAGAACTGCTAATCGAAAAAGCCGATACCGCGATCAATCAGGAAGATTTCGACACGTTAATCGATATCTACTCGGATGACGCTGTTCTTGTAGTCAAGCCCGGCATGAATGCCTTAGGGAAGGTTCAAATTAGAAAGGCATTTGAAGCAATCGCGGCGCACTTCAATCACACTCTGCATGTCGAGCAAGCTGGAATGAAAATATTAGAAGCAGGTGACACAGCTTTGATCATAGCCAAAACTGTAGTTTCCGCATCCAATGTGCCTGCAACCGAAAGGAGCGCCACCTATGTTTTCAAGAAAAGCTCCAGTGGCGATTGGCTGTGCCAAATAGACAACTCTTACGGGCATGAATTACTGCTGCATGAAAATGCCTAAGACATCATGCAAGCGGGACTGCGCTAAAAGCCGCGCAGCCCCTTAATTCAAACGTTGGACGTCTAAAGAAATATGGCAAAGGTGAAATGCAACAATTAACTAGCAAATGGAGGGTATGACTAAATGAAAAAATATTTCTTGGCTGTACTCGCGTATGCTATGGCAACTTTCGTGACGCAGGCTGTGTCGCACTTCGCCGTGAACACTACGCATCGGTCGCCTATCTACGGAAAGAACCGATATTTGCGTTCGGTGTGCTGGCAATGATCATCCAGGGGAGCATTCTCGCCTTCTTGTACACGCAGATTGTCAGCTCGGTGAGATCGATCATTGGAGCGGTCAAATTTGCGTGGCTAGCAGGTGCGTTTCTGGTAAGCTACATTGCGCTTGGGGAGGCAGGTAAATACAGCGTGCCGGCGGTTGTTCCGTGGATTGCTGTCGAAACGATAGCCGGTATTGTGCAGTTCACATTCTACGGTGTTCTACTTGGCTTCGTGTACCGCGATAAATATAGCGGATAGCCGTAAGTTGATTAAAAATAAGGAGAATAAAATGAACTATAGGAAAATTACATTAGGTATGCTTGCATACTTTACTTCAAGTTTTGTTATACAAGGATTATTAGGTTTTGCTTTTGCCGGAGAATATTTTTTAAGTATTTCAATTTTTCGGAATCCTCCTATCATTTATTTAGCTCTGCCTCAAACAGTTGTAGCTGGAATCGCTTTTGCAACATTGTATCCAATGACTAATTTCAAAGGAATCCCTGCATTGAGAGGGCTTAAATTTGGATTATTGATAGGGTTAATTATGGTTCCATTTGTAGCATTAGATCTTCCAGCTAGATTTATGATTCCATCGATTGGGACGTGGATTTTGGTCCAAGGTATATTGGGGATACTGCATTATGCAATTGCAGGCATTTTGATAGGGTTAATTTACGGAAGAGATACAAAAGTGGACTAAGTCCATTTTTGGATAAGGATGTCACGAGCGACGAAACAAAATGATCCAATAAGCGCGTCGAGAGGGTCGCTGAAAGACGCGTCCCTCACCCGCACGATCTTCCCCTCGCTTCGCTCGGGTAAGATTGCGGCGGTGAGTCGCGGGACTGCCATTCGCCCTCGCATGAGCTCGGGCGAAGATCATGGCAGTCAAGATCGACGGCCCCTGCGGGGACCGCGACTTACCGCCGGGTTAGGGGTATAATAGATATAGGCATGATGAAAGGACATGCCCTATTCAACTCAAATACTGTTTCTGATGTGAAGTTTAGCGAAATCAGGCAAAAACAAAAAAGGAGAAAATTATCATGAAGAACATGAAAAAGCTGATTATCAGTGTTACCGTGTTAAGTTTGGCTATTCTGTTTCTCGCCAATGCATCCTCGGGAGAGGTGAAAAAAGCAATG